>Ga0137308_102062_pt1 | contig 15415 bp, 11 predicted proteins | sample Inofrocosms_June_FD_97181 | JGI IMG/M metagenome (GOLD analysis project Ga0137308, IMG submission 97181) | Mouse cecal microbial communities from Vienna, Austria - N-Acetylneuraminic and N-Acetylglucosamine D2O microcosms_June | ecosystem: Host-associated > Mammals > Digestive system > Large...
CATCGTCCCAACATGCACGAATACTTGGTAGAGGGTCTTCTACAGGCACCATCATATCTAGGACACATCCACACCTCTTACAGACAAAATGATGATGGGGCATAGTCTTAGCATCATAGCGGTCAGCTTTATCGGTTGTAATCTTCTGAATCTCACCAAGCTCTACTAATAAGGAAAGATTCCGATACACGGTACCTAAACTGATGTTGGGGAACTCCTGGCGCATATCCATATAGACCATGTCCGCAGTAGGATGGTCTTCTCGTCCATACAGATAGTTCTTGATGGATTCACGCTGTCTACTATATTTTAGGATTGCCATCCTGATATTCCTCCTTATCTTAATAGTAATAATAATTACTGTATTTATTTTATTGTGTGATTCTAAGATTGTCAATTTAGATTTTCTAATCAAATTATGAAATATTTATAAATTCTTAAATTTCCCTTTAGAAACCTTTAGAAACCGCATTTTTTCAGTTGACAAATCTGTAATGTATTGTTATAATTGCCATGAGATTGTAACAATTCTGTAATAATTAACATATAATTTGTAAAGAATACCTTGGAGGGTACATATGATAAGAAAAAATTTGATTCTCTGCTTAGCTGCTAGCCTTTTTATCGCAACACCGATGGAGGCTGATGCGGCACAGATTTCCCTGGCTTTAGCTGGTGGTATTACAAGTTCCCTGGATGAATCCTCTACATCAGATGAGCAGATAGCGAATGTGTTAGATGAAGTTGTAAAAAATAATTATACCGGATTATGTATCGCCCAGGTTGATAATTATGTCAATGTTCGTAGCGACTCCAGTGAAGAGGGCGAAGTCATCGGTAAGCTTTTTGATAAATCTGTTGGAACAGTAGAAGGCGAGAAAGATGGCTGGTATCTGATTACTTCTGGCAATGTACATGGCTACGTCAAAGGAGAATTTGTAGCGATTGGACAGGAAGCGCAAACTCTGGCAGAAGAAGTTGGCACAAAGATGGCAGTTGTCACTACAGAAACCTTAAGAGTTCGCCAGGAAGCTACCACAGATTCTTCTATCTTAGGTCTGATTCCACAAGAAGAAGAGTTAGTTGTCACCGATGAGACTGAGGATTTTGTAAAAGTCTCCATCGAAGAAGGTGACGGTTGGGTTTCCAAAGACTATGTAAGCTTAAGAACAGACTATGTCTATGCAGAATCAAGAGAAGAAGAACTTGCTCGCCTTGCCAAAGAAGCAGAGGCAAGAGAGGCAGCACAGAAAGCAGCAGCTTCCAAGATTCGCAGCCAGTCCGGTTCCGATTCCAAATCTGCTCCGGCACTTGGCAATGGCGGTGGCAGCTCTACAGGCAACGCAGTGGCAAGCTTTGCATCACAGTTCGTTGGCAATCCTTATGTATACGGCGGGACAAGCCTGACCAACGGAGCTGATTGCTCTGGGTTCGTTATGAGTGTCTATGCAAACTTCGGTGTTGGCCTTCCACATAGTTCTAGTGCTCTTAGAAGCGCAGGTTATGGTGTCAGCCTTGCCGATGCACAGCCAGGCGATATTATCTGCTACAGCGGTCACGTAGCTATCTACATGGGCAACAACACCATCGTCCATGCCAGCACAGCAGCAACTGGTATCAAGTATACCTCACCAGCTAATTATAAAAATATCTTAGCAGTAAGACGTATTTTCTAGTACATAATCAACTGAACCAATGGCGGTCCGATAAGGGCCGCTTATTTTTTTCTAAAAAACACTTGCTTTTTTTTCATAAAGAGTTATAATATGTATAAACCGTCATATAGTTTTTAATACTACATAATATAGACTTATATATCAAGGAGGAATCACTATGACATTATCTATTAAAGACCCCGGCAGCGCGCTTACGCATTTTATTGGAATGATACTGGCTGCTCTGGCATCTACTCCCCTTTTAATCCTCGCTGCTTCTAACCGTGACCGCTATGCTGCACCAGCGCTTGGTGTCTTTGCTGTCAGCATGATACTGTTGTATGGTGCCAGCACTATCTATCATACTTTTAATATCTCTAAAAAGTTTAACCAGGTGCTGCGTAAGATTGACCATATTATGATATTTATTTTGATTGCCGGAAGTTATACTCCGGTCTGTGTGATTCCACTAAAGGATTCTATTGGTTATCCTCTGTTAGCGCTGGTATGGGGAACGGCAGTTGCCGGTATCCTGATTAAAGCTTTCTGGATTACCTGCCCCAAATGGTTTTCTTCGCTTATCTATATCTCGATGGGATGGCTTTGTGTACTTGCGATGGTTCCTTTGGTAGCTTCTCTGCCTATGGCAGCTTTTCTCTGGCTTCTGATGGGTGGAATTATCTATACGATTGGCGGAGTTATCTATGCGCTAAAACTTCCTCTGTTTAACGCTAGACACCAGTATTTTGGCTCTCATGAAATCTTTCATGTCTTTGTGATGGTTGGAAGCTTATGCCATTTTGTTGTGATGTTCTATATCGCCCTTATGTAATCATAAACATAAAATAATCGGGGCTCGGAAGATAACGATTTACGTCCCTGATAAATAAAAAGAAGACAGTCCCTTAAAAATTTGGGCTTTTTCAAGGCCCTGGATTTTTAGCAGACTGTCTTCTTTTCGCAATAGCTCCACTTATTTCTAAAATACAATATGAATTCCATTCGGCTCCATTATCTTTTGAACCAGTTCTCTACTGGTCATTGATATCTTTTCATCCACTTTCAAATCAAAAGCTGTAGTTCCCATTACAACAATATTCCCGGATGTTCCTTGAGAAATAAGATTTATCATCTCATCTTCAGATATTTCTATATGTTCTTGGAACATATGCTGTACTAACTTTGGTGTACTAAACAGAATAATCTTAGCACCTCGATTATGTGGTTTGGTTCTTTTTATCATGGAACTAATCTTGCCTACAGTTCCTTTATCATCTGTCAAAACACCTAGTTTTCCATCGAATACTCCAGGCAAATAAGATAAAATATGTACACATATCGTTATTAACTCTTCGCCTAGATTATCCTCATGTTCTTTATTTCCTCTCACTGCAGCGAAGAACCTTCGATATAAGCCCGACGATTTTAGGTTCTTTCCTTCGATTACTTCTGAAGTAAGTTTTTCATCTGCTTTTAGAGTTTCTTCTATTGTGCTTACTGGCGATTTCACTGCTCTAACAGCCCACATCAAGTATTCATTTATTTTTTCATTTGTAGAAAAACACTCAGAAAGAATATCATATGTATATTCTTCATTAAATATCACAACCTTGACCTTGGCACTATTCATTACTTGAAAGAACTCAATGTATTCTTTCGTTAGCTTGTGCCGATCCGATGCCAACTCCATCAAAATACATCTTGAAATAAAAATTACTATTCCACGATCTTTAAAATATTTTATCAAGATATTCTTTTCTTTATCTGCTAAATTAGAATGTCTTTGAAATGAACATGCATCATAAAAAAATACTCCTTTAGCACAGAAGAAGATACTTTTTATTTCTTTGATTTCAGTTTCAACAAATGTCTCTATCTCACAAAAATTGCCAGGGGTTTCCGTATATGTTGTTGCCATACCTTACTCCCCCTTTATCTTCATATACAGTTCACGCATATTGTGAAGAACCTTTTTCAATGTGCGCTCATTGATATATTCGTCTCCAATATATTTTCTTCCTAATCTCTCAACAATCTTCTCTATATGAGAGTAGTCATCCCTATTAGAAGCATCCATTATACTTTCGTCTAGCCATAAATCAGCCAATCTCTGTCTGATTTGCACTCTATCAAAATTGAATAGTTGCTCTGGAAGTGCTTTCCCATCCATCAGCTCTAGTTCAAGACATCTAATCAAAACTGCCATGTATGGCACCTGATAGTATGACATCAATCGAATAATTGTATCAACTTCATTTCCACTTGATTCATCTCTGAATTTTAAATACATTCTTCTAAAACTAACCTCTGGCATTAACAACATTCCTGCGAAAAGGTTTGCCGCATATTCTTCCTCATGTTTGTAATAATGGTCATCTGCAAATTCAACTTTTGAAGCAAATTCGTTTTCTCCGAAAAAGACATGATATATTTCATGTGCTATCGCAAAATTCACATTTACTTTAGGCAATGATGTATTCACTACTACATACCCCAAGCCATCACCTCTATAGCACAATGCTCCTATTTCATCATCTGTAAAAGGTATTTCAAAAACAAAATAGTCCTTCTTCTGAAACGATGATCTGACAATTTGTAAAATGTTAAGGAGGTCGCTATCATATTCAATTCCAGTAAATGAACAGAATCGTTTTACCATAGAATATATTTCTTCACGATTCTTATTACTATATGCAATAATTTTTCGTAAGTGTTCTACTTTCATTCCTTATCCCTTTGCTACATTCTCGAATCGACTTTTTGCGCTTATTACTTCATCGATATTTTCCATAAGCTCCATTAATTGCTTTGCAATCTGTTCCTGCTTGTGAGATGGTTCTCCAGCATAAAATGCAATTTTGTTTATTGCAAAACTTCCCACTTGTGGAATGTTGATAGCATCTGCCAGAAAGAATTCTATATTTTTTCCCAGTCCACGCGCAATTTTTTCCATATCTGTGCCACTTTCTTCTTGTGAACCAGTCAATAAGCGTGACATCTTATTCTTATCTATACCTGTAATCATACTAAGATAGGTCTGTTTGATCTTCATTTCAGATAAGTATTTGTTAACATTGCTTATAAACTTTGTCATAACATCTCCTCCTTTTGTTTCTTTCAACTACTATTATACTCTTGCAATGACACAATGCAACTATTTTATCTCAAATTTTAAGATTTTATAATGTGAATTTTCTTCTTTCCATTTTATTTAATTAGATTATCATGAGTAAATCCTAAATTTTAATACTATAACAGTCAATGTAATGGATAAATTTTCAGGGCAGATATAAGCCACATGGCTCATACCTGCCCTGGTATTTTTTACTCGATATAATTCATGGGATTTACCGCTTCTCCATCTTTTAATACCTGAAAATAGAGATTGCTTCCTTCTAGTGTATAATATTTTGTCGGTTCGCTGACATATCCTAGAAGTGTTCCACTCTCTATGGTATCTCCTTCTTGTACAGATACTTCTTTTAGCTGTCCATAGACTGCTTCGTATCCGTCCCCAAGCTCCATGGTAAGTGTTGTTCCTGTCTCTTCATTGACCGTAATCTGGCTTACTTTTCCTTTGGCTGCACTGATAACTTCGCTGCCTACAGGTGCGCTGATCACAATCGCCGGATGATATTTATACTGATTCAGTGTGGAAAAATAAATGCTTTTATCCATACTGTAATTCAGAATCACATCACCGTCCACTGGCCACAAAAGATGGCTGTCGCCGGAGAAGGCTAAGCGGTCTGTCTGTACCTGGTCTCCAGATGTCTCTACAGAGCTATCTTCTTCCTCTGTCTCTTCTTCTTTGGTTTCTTCTGCCGTATCTTCTACGGGCTCCTCTGCAGGCGGCTCTTCTTTTTCTTCCTCCGCCTGTGCAAGTTCTGCTTCACCTATCTTATAGATGTCCTCTTCGGTTTCAATTTTTGCCTGATTTGCTTCTTTGTCTTCGGTATCTGCCTGAGCAATTGTGCCCTCTGAATTTGCTGCTTCTCTCTCTGGTTCTTGTTGTGCTTCCCTCTGGGTACTCTCTTGTGGAACTGATGGTTGCAGTTCGCTTTGGAGACCCTTTCGGTACTGATACACTCCAAATATTCCAGAAACAGAAAGCATGCAAAGGCACAGTGCAATCAGAAATCCTTTTTGATTCCTACGCATAACATCACCTCTGGTCCTTATTTTTACCAGATTAGGAAATAGTTATACACGCTGCACCCTGATAGAATTCCTGAATAACATCTTCTAATTCCATACCTTCTTGTATCATCCAGTCTGCGGTATACAGACTGATGCCAAAGCCATGGCCGTTTCCTTTAACGGTGATACGAATATTATGTTCTGTAGCTTCTATATAAAAACAGCTGGAGCTTAGATGTAATAGGGAGCGAAATTTCTCCCCTGGCCATTCTTTGTCCGCGCATCTTACATTTGTCACATAATCTGCATGGTCTCTCACGAAATCCAGCTGTTCTATATCAATCTTAGCACCTATTGCCTCACAGAGTTCTTCTTCTGTAAGATAGAGAACTTGCAGATAAGCACTTGCCTCCACATCTTTGGGACAAACAACAGAGGTTACATAGGAAAAATCCTCTCCTAAAAGAGTTCCGTCCCGTGTAACCCCTGCGCTAACTGCATGATAGGGCAATTCTTTGTATTCCTCTTCTATCGTAATTACCTTGCCCACCGTATTTTGCACTGCCTGATATACTCTGTCATAGTTCTCTTTATAGAATTCCGGCGATATTTCTTTTATTTCTATGGTCTCTTTGGAGCGATAATATTCACTCCGATACAATATTGCCAAAAGTTCCAGTGTACCATCCTGCATCCAGGATGTATTTTCCTGCATCAACTGATAGAGTACCTGATACTCTAACTCTGGCAGTATCTCTTCCTTATGAATCCCCTGTTTTCCATTGAGCAGAAGTGTTATGGTATAAGGAAGAAACAATATTAAAAAACCGAGTGCTATCATATTTTTCAACCATCTCTTCATAGGAAGCCCTCCTATTAGTCTATGAAAGAGAGAAAAAAAATATGACTATCATCTATCCAAGCGCTACATCAAGTGCCAACATCACTGTAAAACCAGCGGCAAAGGACAAGACTCCCAGATTGGAATGTTCGCCAGCGGACATCTCTGGAATCAGTTCTTCTACCACAACATAGAGCATAGCTCCTGCTGCAAAGCTTAACAGATATGGTAAAAATGGCACTATAAAACCAGCGGCTAGGATAGTAAGTACAGCGGCCATTGGCTCTACCATCCCTGAGAGGACACCATACAGAAAAGCTCTGGATTTTTTTATCCCTTCTGCCCGAAGCGGCATGGAGATAATCGCGCCTTCTGGAAAATTTTGTATTGCGATTCCCAGTGCAAGCGCCATAGCTCCTGCTATTGTAATCATCTCATCCCCTGCAAGAAAGCCAGCAAAGACCACACCGACTGCCATACCTTCTGGGATATTGTGCAGCGTTACGGCAAATACCAACATAGTTGTTCTCTTAAGTGCTGATTTGGGCCCTTCTGGTCTCTCACTGTCTCTGTGAAGGTGTGGCACGATATGGTCTAAAAGCAATAAAAACAGATTTCCAATCCAAAAACCTATCACTGCCGGCAAAAATGCCCATGCTCCCATCGCACTAGCTTCCTCGATAGCCGGAAACAGAAGGCTCCAGATAGAAGCAGCCACCATCACACCAGCTGCAAAACCGGTCAAAGTCCTCTGTACCATCTGGCTAAGTGCCGATTTCATAAAAAATACACAGGCTGCTCCTAACGTTGTCCCGGCAAAAGGAATCAAAACTCCTTGTATCACTTCTATTTGCACAATTTTCCCTCCACTAACTATAAATTCTCTGTCAACAGAGCATACAAGATTATGCATATATATGCAAGCCCCGGTGCCTAGATAGGATAGTGTCTGTACTCTTTTAAAGCGAAAAAAGGACCATGACTTTTAGAAAGTCATAGTCCCTTTTTTTATTAAAGAACATATATTCTTAGCTTTCTGGAATTGTTACAGATACTTTATCGAGCTTCCAAATCTCATCCACATACTCCTGAATGGTACGGTCAGAGGTGAATTTGCCGGAGCAAGCGACGTTGAGAATCGCACTTCTTGCCCAGTTCTTCTCATCTCTGTAAGCTGCTTCCACGCGTTTTTGCGCCTCTGCATAAGCCCGGAAATCTTTTAAGATAAAATATGGGTCTGGTCTGTTGTAGCCACCGTCAATCAGCAGAGAATTGTACAGCTCACGGAATCTCTCCGGCTCATTTGGTGAATAAACGCCATTAATCAGCTGCATCAATACCTGACGGATATCCTGGTCGGTGTTAAAGAGCTGTGATGGGTCATAGCCACCTTTTTTCTCAAGCTCAATCACTTCATCAGAGCTCATACCAAAGATAAATGCATTTTCTGCACCAACTTCTTCTACAATCTCCACATTAGCGCCGTCCATGGTGCCAATAGTCAGTGCACCATTTAACATAAATTTCATATTGCCAGTACCAGAAGCTTCTTTAGAAGCAGTAGAAATCTGCTCAGATACATCTGCTGCTGCAAAAATCCACTCTGCATTGGATACGCGGTAATCTTCGATAAATACGACTTTTAGCTTGCCATTTATGGACTCGTCGTTATTGACAATATCAGCTACAGAGTTAATCAGCTTAATCGTAAGTTTTGCTCTCATATAGCCTGCTGCTGCTTTGGCACCAAAGATAAAGGTTCTTGGATAGAATTCCATCTCAGGATGCTCTTTAATCTGGTTGTAGAGATACATTACATGAAGGATATTTAGTAACTGTCTCTTGTATTCATGCAGACGTTTTACCTGTACATCGAAAATCGACCGTGGGTCGACATCCACGCCGTTGTGCTCTTTGATATATTTTGCCAGACGCATTTTGTTCTGGTACTTGATATTCATAAATTCGCACTGTGCTTTCTCGTCGTCTGCGTAGACTGCTAGGCCTTTCATCTTGGAGAGGTCGGTAATCCACTCGTCTCCAATATGCTCTGTCACCCATTTTGCCAAAAGTGGGTTGCCATGTAACAAGAAACGTCTCTGTGTGATACCATTGGTCTTGTTGTTGAACTTCTGTGGCATCATCTGATAGAAATCTTTTAATTCCTGATTCTTTAGAATCTCGGTATGAAGTCTTGCCACACCATTGACCGAATATCCTGCTGCGATAGCCAGATGTGCCATCTTTACCTGACCATCCATAATAATCGCCATCTTCTTGACTTTATCGTAGTCATTTGGATATTTTTTCTGAATCTCTAATACAAATCTGCGATTGATCTCTTCTACAATCTGATAGATGCGCGGAAGCAGCCTCGAGAAGAGCTCAATTGGCCATTTCTCCAATGCCTCGGACATAATGGTATGGTTTGTATAGGCACAGGTCTTGGTGGTTACATCCCATGCTTCATCCCAGGTCAGACCTTCTTCATCCATCAGCACACGCATAAGCTCTGCTACTGCCACTGTTGGATGAGTATCGTTAAGCTGGAAGGTCGCTTTCTCATAGAACTTGCGTATATCATCATGAGAACGCATATATCTTGCAACGGCTGCCTGCACACTTGCAGATACGAAGAAATACTGCTGTTTTAAGCGAAGCTCTTTGCCAGCCATATGATTGTCATTCGGATAGAGCACCTCTACTAAGTTACGAGCCAAGTTCTCCTGCTCTACTGCCTTGTTGTACTCGCCCTTGTCAAAGTGGTCAAGCTCAAAGGAGTTAATAGCCTCTGCATCCCAGATTCTAAGCGTATTGATAACATTGTTGCCATAGCCAACTACTGGAAGGTCTACCGGTACTGCAAGTACCGACTGATACCCTTCTTGGATAAACTGATTCTTGCCATCTTTATTTTCAATTCTGACATAGCCGCCAAATTTTACCGTCTTTGCATATTCTGGACGGCGAAGCTCGAACGGATTGCCGTTCTTAAGCCACATATCTGGCACTTCTACCTGATAGCCTTTTTCGATTTTCTGTTTAAACATACCATAACGGTAGCGGATACCACAACCATATGCAGCATAGCCAAGGGTTGCCAAAGAATCCAAGAAACATGCAGCCAGACGGCCTAAGCCTCCATTACCAAGTGCTGCGTCCGGCTCCTGGTCCTCGATAACATTTAAGTCAAGACCAATCTCCTCTAGCGCTTCTTTCACTTCATCATAGAACGTAAGGTTAATCAAATTGTTACCCAGAGCACGACCCATCAAAAACTCCATGGACATATAGTAGACAATCTTGGGGTCTTTTTTATCATATTCTCTCTGCGTGGCAATCCACGCATCCATAATCGCATCTTTTACTGCATATCCAACTGCCTGAAAAATCTGCTGCTGGCTTGCCTCCTCAATCTCCCGACGAAACAGTGTACGTACATTGTACTTTACACTTCTAATGAAAAAATCTTTGTTAAATTCTCGCTTGGCCATCCTTTTCCTCCTTTTACTGCTTTTCTACACCAAGTGTGACGGACTCACCGTTGATATTCCACTCTTTTACATATCCTTTGACAGTCTCAAACTGAATATCCGTCGCCATAACATCCCTTTGAATCTCCTCATGATAGCGCTTCATATAGTCTGCAATCCGGTCATTGCCACTACTATATACATAAATTCGGTCCATCACCTCAAATCCGGCTTCTTTACGCATGGTCTGAATCTTGCTGATAATCTCGCGGACAAAGCCTTCTTCAATCAGACCTTCACTAAGATTTGTATCCAAAACCACAGTTCTATGGCTGTCCTCCTCCGTGACATAGCCTTCCATCTGTGCCGTATCAATCAGAAGGTCTTCTCTTAATAATACCACGTTCTGCCCGTCAATGTCAAATGAGAGGCTTCCTTCCTTTGTCAGCTCTTCCATCGCTTTTCTTCCGTCAAGAGCTGACAGATGTGTCTTGATACCATTGAGAAGTTTGCCATATTTAGGACCTACCGTCTTTAGTTGTGGCTTAAATGTATAGTTTGTAAAATCGCTTAAATCCTTTTTAAAGACAATCTCTTTTACGTTCAATTCTTCTTTGATAATTGTCGTATACCTATCAGAAAGTTCTATATTGGAGCGTACGTACATCGTCTGAATTGGCTGGCGGTTCTTGATATTGGCAGTATTGCGCGCTGCACGACCCATCACGACAAGCTCTAAGATTTCTTCCATAGCAGCTTCTAGCTCTTCCTCAATCATCTCCTGATGGACTTCTGGGAAATCACACAGATGCACGCTCTCTGGTGCCTCTTTATCGATGCTGCATACCAGATTTCGGTAGATATCCTCTGTCATAAAGGGAATCATTGGCGCTGCTGCTTTTGCAATCGTTACCAGAGCTGTATAAAGCGTCATATAGGCATTGATCTTATCCTGCTCCATCCCCTTTGCCCAGAAACGCTCACGGCTTCTTCTAACATACCAGTTACTCATCTCATCGACAAACTCCTGAAGCGCTCTTGCTGCTTCTGGAATCCGATAGTTTTCCAAATTCTTATCTACCTCACCCACAACGGTGTTGAGCTTGGAGAGAAGCCAGCGGTCCATAATCGACAGCGATGCATAGTCTAATGTATATTTTGTTGCATCAAACTCGTCGATATTGGCATAAAGTACAAAGAATGCATAGGTGTTCCAAAGCGTCCCCATAAATTTGCGCTGTCCTTCTTGTACTGCCTTTCCATGGAAACGATTCGGAAGCCACGGCGCACTGTTGATATAGAAATACCAGCGAATTGCATCCGCACCATACGTTGCTAATGCATCAAATGGGTCTACCGCATTGCCTTTGGATTTACTCATCTTCTGCCCATTCTCATCCTGTACATGGCCAAGCACAATTACATTTTCATAAGGAGCCTTGTTAAATAATAAGGTAGACTCTGCCAAAAGCGAATAGAACCATCCACGCGTCTGGTCTACTGCCTCCGAGATAAACTGTGCCGGAAACTGTTCTTCGAACATTTGTTTGTTTTCAAATGGATAGTGATGTTGTGCAAATGGCATTGCTCCTGAGTCAAACCAACAGTCAATAACCTCTGGTACACGCTTCATAGTCCCCTGGCATTTGGGACAAGTACAGGTAATCTCATCCACATAAGGACGATGTAACTCTACGGTCAACGCTTCTTCTTTGCCGCTTCGCTCCTTTAGTTCTTCTCTTGAACCAATACTTTCCATATGTCCGCAGGATTCACACTCCCAGATATTCAGAGGGGTTCCCCAATAGCGGTTACGGCTGATGCCCCAGTCCTGAATATTCTCTAGCCAGTCGCCAAAACGCCCTTTTCCGATGCTTTCAGGAATCCAGTTAATGGTGTTATTGTTGCGAATCAAATCCTCGCGAACCGCAGTCATCTTGATAAACCAGGATTCTCTTGCATAGTAGATAAGTGGTGTGTCGCATCTCCAGCAATGCGGATAGCTATGCTCAAACTTAGGCGCATCGTAGAGAAGTTCTCTTGCATCTAAATCCTTTAAAATCTCAGGGTCTGCCTTCTTGACAAATAATCCGGCAAATGGCGTATCCTCTGTCATATTTCCCTTGCCATCCACTAACTGTACAAAAGGCAGGTCATATTTACGCCCTACATTTGCATCGTCTTCACCAAAAGCAGGTGCGATATGAACAACACCTGTACCATCCGTAAGCGTAACATAGGAATCACAGGTTACATAATATCCTTTTTTACGCTGCTTTTCTGCAACGGCAGCAGAGCAAGCAAACAGTGGCTCATACTCTTTATACTCTAACTCCTGTCCGGTATAACGCTCTAGCACCTCATAGGCTTTTACTTCTTCTGAGCCCAATCTTCCAAGCACTGTATCAAGCAGTGCCTCTGCCATATAGTAGACTTTTCCATCTGCTGCCTTTACTTTGGCATAACTCTCTACCGGATTGACGCAGAGCGCCACATTAGATGGCAGTGTCCAGGGAGTCGTCGTCCATGCCAGAATATAGGCATCCTCGTCTTTTACTTTAAAGCGCACAATCGCAGAGCGCTCTTTGACATCGCGATAGCCCTGTGCCACCTCGTGGGAAGACAATGGCGTTCCACATCTTGGACAATATGGCACAATCTTAAAGCCCTTATACAAAAGCCCTCTGTCCCAAATCGTCTTCAGTGCCCACCACTCCGACTCAATAAAATCATCATGATAGGTAACATAGGGGTCATCCATATCTGCCCAGAAGCCAACGGTTCCTGAGAAATCCTCCCACATACCTTTATATTTCCAGACACTTTCTTTACATTTGTCAATAAACGGTGCCAGACCATACTCCTCAATCTGCTCCTTGCCGTCTAATCCCAGAAGCTTCTCTACCTCTAACTCCACTGGAAGCCCATGGGTATCCCATCCAGCCTTTCTTGGCACCATATACCCTTTCATTGTGCGGTATCTTGGAATCATATCTTTGATAACGCGTGTCAATACATGTCCGATATGCGGCTTTCCATTTGCCGTAGGCGGACCATCATAAAAAGTATAGGTTGGGCCATTTTTGCGGCGTTCCATACTTTTTCTGAATGTATCATGTTCTTTCCAGAATTCTTCGACTTTCTTTTCGCGTTCCACGAAATTCATGTCCGTATTCACTTTGCTGTACATGCCTTTTAACCTCCTCATAAAATTTAAAAAAGCTCCGTCCTGTAACAGGACGAAGCCATGACCAGCTCGTATACAAACCACCTCTTACAACATACCAACATATGTGCTCCCGATAACGGAGGAAAACCGTCGGATGCCTACTTGCCTGTGCGTTCAGCCCGCAGCTCAGAAGTGATATTCGAAAACCCTGTACTCTTACCAGGCTCTCACCGTCCCTGGCTCGCTGACAATTTTCATGGATTCCTACTGTCTTCGTCGTAGCATTTATACATTAGCATTATAAAATCACCCCCTTCACTTGTCAAGGATTTTGGCGCTCATTAGTCCTAAAGTTTCTGAAGATTTTCATCAGAGCCTTGCGTCACTTTTGCAAATCATCTATAATATTACCAGTAGCTTCCGAAAAAACAGCTATTAGAATTAAAAATATATACTGTAAGTATCAAATATAGAATAGAGGTATTTATATGAATATTTTCCATAGATGTAAACTGTCCATCCTTGTATGTTCTCTCAGCCTTTCCACGTTCTTTTCTGCTCCAGCTCTGGCAGCAGAAATAGAAGACCCGGCAGTTGCTTCTGAGAACCGTTATAACTTAGAAATCCAATCCAACAGTTGGGAAAGCTGGCCAGCCGGACCGCAGATCTACGCTGAGACAGCTGTTGTAATGGAAGCTTCTACAGGAACGGTTCTCTATAATAAAAGTATGGACCAGCAGATGTATCCGGCCAGTATTACAAAGATTATGACAGTGCTCTTAGCCCTTGAGAACTTAGACCTTTCAGAAGAAGTTACTTTCTCTCACAATGCCGTCTTTTCGATTGACTATAACAGCAGCCATATCGCCCGCGACGAAGGCGAGGTTCTGACTGTCGAAGAATGTCTCTATGCAATTCTGTTGGAATCTGCCAACGAATGTTCCAATGCAATTGCAGAACATACCGCCGGCTCTGTAGAAGCATTTGCTGAGATGATGAACCAACGCGCCGCAGAATTAGGCTGTACCAATACACATTTTACCAATCCTCACGGACTCCCGGACGAAAATCACTATACCACCGCACATGATATGGCGCTAATCGCCAGAGAAGCTATCAAATACGACAAATTTCGCCAGATTAGCAATACACCGCGCTACACGCTGCGCGCCACCAATAAAAAATCCGAAGAACTTTTGATGAATAATCATCACTATATGATATCCAACTATAAAACTTCCAAATATCTTGATGACACCGTATTTGCCGGAAAGAACGGATATACTACCGTTGCTCTCAATACCCTTGTAACCTGTGCCTCCAGAAATGGAATGGATTTAATTGTGGTAACTATGAAGACGCAAGGCGGAGCAGAACGCGGAGTTCCGGTCTATACAGATACGGCAAGTCTTCTCAACTATGCAAGTGAAAATTTTCACAAAGTAAATATCGCAGAAAATGAGACCAACTTTTCTATTGGACAAAGCGGCCTTTTTGATACAGGAAGCACGGTCTTTGGAAGTCCAGAACCTATGATTGAATTAGACCCCGAAGGCAACGTTATACTTCCGGTTACAGCTGAATTTACAGATGCCTCTCCGAAACTGGAATTCTTAGATGCAGAAGACGGGCAAAATATTGCCACACTAAGCTACACTTATGCCGGACAACATGTTGGCTCTACCAATCTGTATCTAACCGGAAATACCACACAGGAACATGATTTCCAGAATGAAGAAGATGCCAACTCCCAAGATGCAACAGACAACACCGGTGAATCAGGCAAAGAAGAAGTACGTCTTATCAAAATCAATCTAAGAGATGTTGGTATCGCTGTCTTCTCCACGCTGCTTGCAGCTGTTGTTATCTTTTTAACAATTCGAATCGCCAAAGACCACGATATCGATATCAACCCTATCAGCAGATGGAGGACTTGGAGAAATAATAAGAATTCCTTTCTAAATGGGAACAGAAAAAGATATAGAAGCAGGAAAAGGAACAGACGGTGGAAATAAATGTAGCAGCAAGTTAAATTAAGAAAAGGCAGAAAAGGGCTAAACAAATGCTTTGGTAGTCGCTTTTCTGTCTTTTCTTGTTTATGTTATCACCCCATGAAAGAACACTCTTTAGACCCTCT
>Ga0137308_102063_pt1 | contig 15413 bp, 14 predicted proteins | sample Inofrocosms_June_FD_97181 | JGI IMG/M metagenome (GOLD analysis project Ga0137308, IMG submission 97181) | Mouse cecal microbial communities from Vienna, Austria - N-Acetylneuraminic and N-Acetylglucosamine D2O microcosms_June | ecosystem: Host-associated > Mammals > Digestive system > Large...
GCGCTTCTGACCGCTTTGCCCGAAATGCTGCACATCTGGGGATTGACCTTGGCAGCGTGGATTTTGGCGTGCTCTCTCATGCACACTATGACCACGCTAATGGCATGTGCACTTTTTTTGAGCAGAATCAAAAAGCTCCCTTCTACCTAAGAAAAGGTTCCATGGAAAACTGCTACGGCAAACGATGGATTTTTCGAAAATACATCGGTATCCAAAAAGGATTGTTAAAAAAATATCAGGACCGAATCCTCTACACAGATGAGAAACAAGAACTCCTCCCAGGCGTCAACCTCCTAGCCCACAGCACCAAAGGACTAGAGACCTTTGGCGAAAGGAATCGCCTCTATATCCGCCAAGGCTATCGCTATCTCCCGGATTCCTTTCATCATGAGCAAAGTCTGATTCTTCACAGCGAACAAGGGCTTGTTATCTTAAGCAGCTGTTCTCACGCAGGAGCTGACAATATCATACAAGAAGTCTTATCTGCCTACCCAGAAGAAAAAATCCATGCCATCATTGGAGGCTTTCATCTGTCTCATACCTCCGAAGAAGATGTACGTGCACTTGCCAAACGAATCCGCGCAACCGGAATCGAAAAAATCTATACCGGTCATTGCACTGGCACCGCTGCCTTTACTATCCTGCAAGAAGAATTAGGAGAACAGGTATGCCAGCTTTACACAGGAATGGAAATTTTTATCTAAAAATATTTCCCTTTCGCTAAACCTCTGTTAAGAAAATAACACACCTGGCTAAGCCCCAATTAAAAATCTGCTTTCCTCATAGCTTTCCAAAAAAATTCATGTTACGATACCCTCGACCAAAAACAACACAGAAAGAGGGAACGCAACTATGGGAAATATCACCAGTCTAATCTTAGTCACTCTAATGGTAATACTCGGAGGAATCCCCTCCATCTATATCCTCGTCAGTATGCCTGTTATCCTAGCTGGCAAAATTCATCAAAAAATCAAATACGGCAAATCCCTATACGATTAAATAACCCAAAACTTTCCTCCACTAATCCCCGGCACAGTCACAAGAAGTGACTGTGTCATTCTTTTTTATATTATACTTCGTCCTCTCCACTTTCCGCTTACATAATACCCAACGGTTGGCACCATCGCCACTGCCCATCCAATCACCACGCTCCACCAAAGCATCTCCACACCTATCCTCGGTGTCAGCCAGAACGCGCACCCCACTCTTATGCCCAGACTTCCAAGCGTCAGCCCCACAAACCAGTTCATATCTCCTACTCCTTTAAACACCGACTTTATCACCATATACCCTGAAAACACGGGCAAAGACCATCCTACCACCCGAAGATAAGAAGCCCCTACCTCTATCACTTCCCCTGCTCCCTCGCCTTCTACAAACCATCCAATCATCTCCTCTGGTATCCGCTCCATCAAAAGAACCATAAGAAGCGATAGTCCCCCGGTCATTAGAAGCGATACTTGTACTCCCTGTGAGATTCTTTCTGTCTTTTTTGCTCCTACATTTTGGCTTACATAATTTGACAGTGCATTTCCCCAGTTCATTGGCACTACCGAGACCAGATTCACTCCTTTATTGGCTGCTGCACATCCTGCCATTACCACCGCTCCAAAACTATTGGTTACCATCTGCACACAGACATTTCCAAGAGATACCACTGACTGCTGCAAAGCTGCTGGCAGTGCAATCCGCATCATCCTTCCAAACTCTGTCTTATCAAAAATCTTTTGGTTTCGCTCCATCCCCATTCGTCGCATCTTTCCTTCAAGTACCACAAGCGATAACACCGTGCAAAGTAGCTGCGAGAGCGTTGTTGCCAGTGCACCCCCGCTTACTCCTAGATTCCATCTTACAATAAAATACAAGTCTCCAACTACATTTAATACAAAAGCCACCATCAGAAAATACAGCGGCGTTTTAGAATCCCCCATCGCAATATACACCGCCTGCAATGCATTATATAAAAATATCGCCACACTCCCCCAAAAATATATCGTTAAATATTTCACACTTTCATCCATAATCCCATCTGGTGTCTTCACTATCTTAAGAATCTCTGTCGCAAACACCTGGGTAACTACTGTCACCAAAACGCCCACTACCACTGAGAAAAAGCAGATAGTTGTCATACAAAGCCGTATCTTCTCCTTTTTGCCAGCTCCAAAATACTGTGCAATGACAACAGAGGCTCCCAGTGCAAGACCGGAAGCCATCTGTACCATAACCGCAGTAATCGTACCCGCAGAGCCAACTGCTGCCAGTGCATCAGCCCCTAAGTAATTTCCCACAATTAAACTGTCTATCATATTGTAAAGCTGTTGAAACAGATTGGATAAAATCAGTGGCACCGCAAAGACTAACAACACCTTTGTCGGACTCCCCACTGTCATATCCAGCGTATCTCTACGGCTTCTTCTCATCTACAACATCCTCTTTTCCTACCACCACAAAAGATAGATAAGTGTCAGAGCAAACCCAATCGCCGCCATCCAAAGACCAAATGACAGACTTGCACCAATCAGACGATTGGTTCTGTGTATCATCTCCTCCCACTCGGCAAATGTAACAACAAACGAATGTTCGATTGGTTTCTGACGAAATATCGTATGGTTCAATATTTTGATAATATTGTCCAAAAGCTTTCCAAGCGTACGGGACAGTCTTGTTCCAATCAGATAGACATGTCGCTCAGTCCGGCTTTTGTGTGTGGTTCTTCGAAACAAAAGCAGCACTGCATCTAACAGATGGTCACAAATACGGCTTAAAAATGCCATCACTTCCAACACACCTTTTAGAATTCCTCTGCAAATATACATCTGGTCTACCATCTTGCAGACACCGGCCACCAGTGTAATCACTGCTTTTTGCAGCACCGGTCGATAGATTAAATCCTCCAAATCCATCCATCCTGGCCAGATATTTTGATATACCACTCTCTCTTTGGTATCTTTCCCCATCAGGAACTTTCTTATAAATCCAAAATATACCAAAGAGCCAATCAAAAGTGAGATAAGCGCACCCTTTAGATTGGTAAAGCTAAAATAATGCACTGCATGAGCCGGCATCTCTCCATGGAGAAATCCCTGTGAAAAGTCCGCTATTCGATTCATGGTCAGATATGGCAAAAGTCCCATCACTACTAAAACAATCACCGGTATCAAAAGCGCAAAGATACTTTCCATGCTCATATACTGTTTTTTCGCATCAAATTTCTCTTGCTCGAACGGATGTTTTTCTATAAAGATTGCTACAAAAAGCTTTGTCATATAAGCAAGCGTCATCCCTCCGGTAATCAAAAATACCCACTCAACTGCATGAATCCATCTGCTTGGCTCTCCATGCGCTGATAATTCTATCGCATATTCCACGATGCTCTCATGCAGTAGTGTCTTGCTGATATAACCACTAAAGCCTGGTATGCCGCCGATACTTAGTGCCCCTGCCAGGAAAATCCCTTTAAGCAGTGGTTTTCTGCGCCCAAAACCCTGAATCTCATTGAGATTTAGCGCATGCAGATTCATATAGATAACCCCTGCCGCCATAAAGAGAATCAGCTTTATCATCGAATGATTGACCATATGGAGAATCGTTCCCCTCACTGCCAATGCATTCTCTGTGCCCAGAAGCTCCATCATCCCGACACCTACCAGGATAAATCCAATCTGTGACATGGAGGAACAGGCAAGCGTCCTTTTTAGGTCTACCGAAAAGACCGCTAACAAAGCGCCGCCAAACATAGTTATTACTCCAAGATATAATATGCATTTCCCCCACAAAGGGTCATAGCGAAACATCTCTATACTGACTACTAAGACGCCAAAGACACCTGTCTTTGTCAGGATACCAGACAGAAGTGCACTTGCCGGCGCTGGTGCCACTGGATGTGCCTTGGGAAGCCAGATATGCAGAGGAAACATACCTGCCTTGGCTCCAAAGCCAAAGAGCATACAGCCTCCCGCGATATAGATACGCAGTGACTGCTCCTCCCATACACTGCTCACGGCATCATACAGCTCGGACATCCGAAGTGTTCCCACCGCGTCGTAGAGCAAAAAGAGTCCCATTAACATCACCAGACCGCCGATAATCGCAATCGCCAAATAGATTTCTCCAGCCCGCATCGCTGCTGGCTTTTCATCGTGTATCACCCATACATAGGAAGTCAGCGACATCACCTCGAAGAAGATAAACGTCGTATAAAAATCACCAGATAAAAAGACTCCCATCGTCGCCCCAAGGGTCAGCAAATAAAAGAAATAGTAACGATTCCTGTTTCTGTAATGTGCAAAATACTCCCTTGAGAAGATTCCCGTCATCATCCACATAAAGGCAGCAATACAGCCATAGAGCACACGAAAGCCATCCAGCTTTAGATAGAGTCCCTGCATACAAAAGCCATCGAGCAAGAAGCCAAGCTCTCCCCTTTGCAGATAGGTAAGAACAGCTATCACCATCCATCCCATCTCCAAGATAACAGACAGCTGTAGCAAGCGGTCTCTAAGCCCTTTGTTCCATCTTCCCATCAGATAGCAAAGAAAAGCTGCCACAAACGGAAAACCTACTATGGTAAATAAAATCATATCTCCATTCATCGCCCTTCTCCTTCCCTAAAACGTTCCCTGTACTACGGCACGAAACACCTGCATCAAAGGTTCTGAACATACTCCAAACACCAGTACGGTAATTGCAAAAAGCCCAAGCGGCAATTTCATCTCCCAGTTTGGGTCTGTAATCTTTTCATTCGAATGAAGTTCCTTCCCTCTGTCTGGAAACCATGCACGAATCGCCACGGTCAGGATATAGACCGCAGTCATAAGTGCTGAATATAAAAGTACCATTACTGCCATATAGGCATATGGATACTGCTCTCCAACTTCCATCGCTGCCGCTGCGATATTCCATTTGCTGACAAAGCCTGCAAAGAGCGGAATTCCAATCAGCGACAGACCACAGAGCGTAAAGACCGTAAAGACAAATGGCATCTTCTTAGCCAGGCCATCTAGCTCATCCACATATTCTTTTTTGCTCTGGTGCAGTATTGCACCGGCACTAAAGAAAGAGCCTATCTTCATCACCGCATGGAAGACCAGATGGCTTATCCCTGCCAGAAGCCCCAGTGGACTCATCATCGTCAGCGCCAACACAATATAAGAAAGATTGCTAATCGTGGAAAATGCCAGTCTTCTCTTAAAATGTGTCTCTTTTACAGCCATCGTAGAACCATAGATAATACTTAACATCGCAATGCTCATCACTGCAAAATGCACCCAGGTTCCCCGGATAAAATCCGGCCCAAAACAGTAATATGTCAACCGCATAAGAGCGAAAGCACCTGATTTTACCACCGCTACCGCATGTAGAAGCGCCGTAACGGGTGTTGGAGCCACAGAAGCCTTGGGAAGCCACCCCTGAAACGGAAAGACCGCTGCCTTGACACCAAAGCCCCAGAACGACAACAGATAGACAAAGAGCATGGTCGATACATTGTTACCGATTTTTTCCATATTCAGAACACCACCTAAAATAAAATCTGTGGTATCTCCAAATACAATCACAAAAATCAGTGAGATAAATGCAAAGGCTGCTCCGCCAATCGAATAGTAGAGATAGGTCCTGCTTGCGCGAATCGCCTTTTTTGTCATCGGATGCATCACCAGATAGACAGATACCAGCGTCAAAAGCTCATAGAACAGATACATTGTCACTAAGTTCTCTGCCATTGCAATCCCCATGGTCACTCCATAGGTCATCGTATAAAAGGCAAAGAAGCTGGTGGTTCGCTCTTCATGGCGCATATACTCAAAGGCATACAGCGTAGAGAGTGGCCAAAGTATTGCAATCAGACAGGTAAATACACTTCCAAGTCCATCTAACCTTAACGCAAAGTCAAGATTACCTGTTAAATGAAAAAGTGTAAAGCCCGCTTCTGGTCTTCGATACACGCATAAAAGGGCAATTGCCGAAGTCAGCAATACCAGTATTTCCAGAAGAAGATTTCTTTTTTTGTCCGGCAGATGCAAGATGGGCATCAGTGCTCCTCCCACAATCGGAAGCACAACCGGCAGCACCAGATATACACTACTCATAGCTCTCCCCCTCTATCGAATCACGTCCGCAGCCGTCATCTGCAAAAAGCCTAAGAATCTCCCCGGAAACATACCAAATACCACTGCTGCCGCCGTAAAGAGAAGCATTGGTATCAGCATCAGAAGATTTGGCTCCTTTTTTCTAAGCTCCTGATAGTGATACCCTTCTCCTGGGAAAAAGGACTGTATAGAGATTGGCAGCAGATATCCGGCCGTCAGCATTGCACTGAGCAAAAGCACCACCGGCCCAAACCAGGCATATCCACCAATTCCAGTCTGCAACGAACCTTCTGCCAGATACCATTTACTGATAAATCCACTTGTTGGTGGAATTCCCACTAATGTAATGGACACCAGTGTAAAACACCACATGGTAATTGGCATCTCTTTTCCAATGCCTGTTAATTCTTTCACAGTCTTTTTGCCCGTCTTATAGATAATCACACCGGCTACCAGGAACAGGCAGTCCTTGACAACACTATGAAAGACAAAATGTGACAATGCTCCGACCATTCCATCCTGGTTAAGTACCGACAGGCCAAATAAAATATAGGAAACCTGGCTAACTGTAGAATAAGCCAGCCGTTTCTTTAGTACCTGCTCTTTGTATGCCATCATCGAGCCCATAAAGACAGTAATCAGTGCCAATGTCATCCAGGTATACTGTACCCAGCTTCCCCGCAGCACATCTGCACCGACGGTATAGAAGACCACCCGGATAATTGCCAGAACACCCGATTTGGTGATAATACCAGAAAGCACGGCACTTGCTGGTGCTGGTGCCACCGGATGCGCGGTCGGAAGCCATCCATGCAGTGGAAACATACCTGCTTTGGTGCCAAAGCCCACAATCATCAGCATCAACACAAGCAATGTCATTTTGCCACTTCCTGAGTAGGCATCCAGCACCATCAGATATCCGCCCTCGCAAAAAGGCAGTCCTGCTCCATGCGCATACAGATAGAAAATTCCAAACAGCGCCAAAAAAGCTCCAGCCACCGAATAGAAAAGATATTTCAGACCAGCCATCACCGCATCATGTGTCAGCGTATGCAGCACAAGCGGCAGAGAGCTAAGTGTCATCAATTCAAAAAACAAGTACAGCGTTATCAGATTGCCTGCATGGTCTAATCCAATCAATACTCCCATCACAATCAGATAGAAGCCAAAATACCGGTCTTCTTTCTCTTCATGCTTCATATACTCAAAAGCAAAGACGCCGCCAAGCGTCCAGGCTGTCACAGTCATCCCGGCAAAAAGTCTTGTCATATTATCCATTCGCACCAGAATATCCAGCTTATCCGTCAGATGCCAAAGCACAAGCTGATAGTCCTCAAAGCACATCAGGCGAACCGTCAGTCCCGCAGTTAGTGCCATCACTAGAAAAATCAAGATACATTTAAGCGTGCGGTTTTTTAGCTTACCCTGAAAGAAGAGCAGGAAAAGCCCTGATAACATCGGAAGCAGCATCGCTGCCAAAAACAAATACATAGCTGTCATTTTTCTCTCCCCCTTTCTTCTAGGCAAACATTGCAATGCCAACTTGAATCAAGTCCGTAATCGGCTGCGACAAAAGTCCTAGGATAAAGTTCATACAGATAAGTGAAAATACCGCCAATGCAGCTCCTTTTGATACCCGGACATGAACATTTTTAAATTCCTCTGGCACATGCACCGGCGTATAGATGCGCACAACCGTATGCAGAAAATAAATCGCATTTAATATGGTACTGACTGCTAATACAATCAATGTAATCAATACCTTTTCACGAGCTGCTCCAAGTGCTGCTGTGGCGAACAACAGTTTGGAGATAAAGCCCGATAACATGGGAATACCAACCATTGAGAGGCTTCCCACCAAAAATGCCACTCCTGCTAAAGGATTTCGAAAAGCGGAGCCCTGAAGTGCATAGAAGACTCTTTTTCGCCCGGAGACATTATTCAGTCCCTTTGCTGCAAGGAAAAGCAAAGATTTTGTAATTGCATGTGTTAAAATATGAAAAATCGCTGCTACCATCCCTGCTTCTGTCTCAAGTCCGATTCCCATATAGACATACCCTATCTGCGCAACGGAAGAAAAGGCAATCATCCGGTAGATATCCTTTGCCATAATCGCCCCGACAGAGCCCATCACCATCCCTGCCAGACCAAAGACAAACAAAACATCGACAATCTTACTGTTGACAATATTATCAAATCCAATTACCCGGTAGAAAATCTTAATCAGTAAGATAATATAGCTTTTGGAAACCAGACTTGAGAGAATCGAGCTGCTAGACACCGTCGAATATCCATATGCATCCGGCATCCAGGAGTGAAACGGATACAATCCACTCTTAATCGCAAGTCCCACGGTGATAAAACTGATAATGACCAGAAGCGGAACCGAATACTTTCCCTCCTGTACCAGTTGGTTCATGACCAAATGTGCATTTTCCATCAAAAGATGCCCTGTAATATCATAGAGCATCGCAAGTCCAATCAGAAAAAGACCAGAGCCAATCAGACTCATCACCATATATCGCGTAGCTGCAACCAAGGAACGCCCAATTTTTCGTATCATAATCATTCCGCAGGCGGCAATCGTATTAATCTCTACAAACACATAGCCTGTAAAAAGGTCATTGGTATAGATAATCGCCAACAGAGAGCTTAATAAAAGGTCCACCAGGATAAAATACAGATTGATTTTCTCCTCGGGAATATCTTTAAAGACATGATCCATTCCGCCCAGAAGAGAGAACAGCATTACTAATGAAAATACGGTCGCCAGCATCGTCTCTAACACACCAGCCCGAATCTCATTGCCCCAGGGAGCTGGATATTTTCCCATCGTATAGACAAAACTTGTCCCTGTTGATACCACATAGAGAAACGTTGCTGCAGACATACAAGTAACAAGTATTACTACGAGAAGTGTTATACGCTTTGCATGGTTTCCTTTTATTGGAGTAGATAAAATCCCGGCCACCATACACAGCACAATGGAAAAGCACGGAAAATTTTCCACAAAATTTCTGGCAAGATTCATGTCAGCTCCTCCTTCTGCATCCGAATCAGAATCTCATCTAAGTCCAGAGAGTGATATTTCCGATACAGACGAATCGTCAAAGACAGCATCAGCGCCGTAACACTGACAGATACCACAATTCCTGTCAGCACCAGGCCGCTAGGAATCGGATTGATATAGGCATCCACATCCGTCACCCCATTTTCTACAATGGGGGCTAGACGGTTGTCCACATAACCCATCGCGGCCAGAAAGAGATAGACCGCTGTATCCATAATATTTAGTCCAATAATCTTTTTAATCATATTTTTATGAAGCAAAAGCGTCGTAAAACCGATTCCAAAGAGAATCACCGCTGCCACTTCATCTATATTTGCCCAGAGATTCGGTCCCATCTTACATACCTCCTCTTCGAAACAGCGCAAAAAATGCATACATCGTGCAGGCCACTTCGAGTCCTACAAAGATATTGATAGGCAGAATCATCCCGCTGCTTAAGATATCGCCTGGTGTCCCAAGCGGAATATGATTCTCTATCAGATTGGCCCCGGTATAAAAATAATAAATCATTGTAACACTGTATAGAGACAATGCCCCCACCTTTACCATATCATATGTCTTCTCATTAAAGAAGCGCTGCGTCTTATGAAAACCAAAGGTTGTTACATATAAGATAAGCCCTGCTCCAACCGTTGCTCCGCCTGAAAAGCCTCCGCCTGGCGAGAGATGTCCATTTAAAATAATATAAAAGCCATACAAAAAGATAACGGGCACCAATATCAGTGTAATCTTCTGTAAGATTGCGTCTGGCTTTGGCTCATATTTCCAGTCGGTTTCCTTGGCATTCTCAATCTCTTCTTCACTTTTTCGAAGCAATATAATAACACAGGTAGCCGCTATAAATAATACACAGGTCTCGCCAAACGTATCAAAACCACGATAGCTTAGTATCATATTGGTCACCATATTGACCGCACCTGATTCTTCCATACCTTTCTCAACATAACGTGCAGAGACTTCATTATTGTTGGGACCGTTTGGGTCTCCAAGCACTGGAAGATAGGACACTGCCATCAAAAGCACTGCAATAAGCAGAAGGCAAAGTGCCACAGAGCTTAGATTATAGAGTACACGAAATGCCCGTATCTCCTGATTTTTCTCCGTATCTTCTAGATACTTCAGCACCTTCTTCTTATCAAGTCTCTCTGGATTATAGACCGAATCCCCCACATAATCTGCCTCTCTTAGAGGCTCCATCTCCATCTTTCCCGCAAAAGGGTCGCTCTCACCATTTACCCATTTTGTCAGACGGTTCCACAAGCTGTCTTCATAGTTATCTCTTATCCTGCTCATGTTGACCTCCTTCTTGAAGTGCCTTTAATTTCCGAAGCGTTACAAAAAACAAGATACTGCTAACCCCTGCCCCGACTGCTGCCTCGGTAATCGCCAAATCCGGCGACTCTAAAAGGAACCAGATAATGGACATAATCAAGCTATAAGACATAAATACAATAACTGAGAGCAGCGGATTCTTTATCAGACTTGCAGAAATCGCACAGAGAATTAAAAATACCAATAATACAATCTTAAAAGCCTCCATCTTCTGGCACCTCACATTCTTCTTTTAGATTTTCATTAATCAGCACTTCAAGTTTACAAATCATATGGGAAGATACCGGGCCTGCCAGCCAGAAAAAGACAATAATCAACGCAAGCTTTAATGTACTAAGGTGAAAACCACTTAAAATCATCAGCCCAAAGATAATAAAAAGGATTCCCAGAGAATCTCCCATCGCCGCAGAATGCATCCGATTCAGCACATAGTGAAAGCGAAAGACGCCAAATACCGCCACACACAGCGTCAAAAGCCCAATCACAATAAAAGCGCCGCCAATTACCAACTGTACCCATGCCATCATAAGTCTTCCACCTCCTTATCTTCCTCCTCATACTCCAGATGTGAAGTTCCTTTAATCTTGCGCTCCTGATAAGCGCCTCCATATATCTTTGTCAGAACCACCACAGCCAAAAAACTAATCATTGCATAGATAAGGCAGACATCAAAGAGATAGCTCTCTCTTAGATACAATGCAAACAATGCAATCTCCACAATCGTCATGGTACCAATCATATTGACTGCCACCACTCGGTCTGTAAGTCTTGGCCCAAGCACCGCACGAATCAGACATAAGAGAATCAATGCCCCAATCACCAACATACAAGTCAATAAAAACCCATGATATACGACTCCGTACATATTACTCTATCGCCTCCATCTTCTCTAACAGTTCCACAAAGATAGACTGTTCCATCCCCTCTGCAAATTCTTTATCCAAACAATGTACATAGAACTCATTGCCCTCTAAATTGACCGTAATCGTACCTGGCGTCAATGTAATCGAATTGGCAAGTACCACCCTTGCAAACTCCGACTTTAACCCCGAAGTAAAATGGACAATCTGAGGCTCTACCTGATACCTTGGTGTCGTAATAAAATAAAGCACCTGACGATTAGCCTTTAAAATCTCAATAATCAAAATAATCACATATTGGCACGCCATAGGAACCAGCCGATACATTCGCAAATCCTTGTCCACACTATAATGCAAAAATTTACAGCAAAATACAAACAGTGCTCCACTTAAAACAATCCCAATCGCCAATATCTCCAGCGTAATTTTGCCATTGAAAATAATCCAGAGCAATAAAAATGCAAGAAACATACCCTACTTCCCTTTCAACAAATCTCACAGGGCACCCATACGCCGAAGGATGCCCTGTTGTTAATTGTGACTTACCACATATTTATCCAGTTTACTATTTTTTAAGAAAGATTACAACTACTTTCATTTTTTCTTGTCAAATTTTTAACTTTTTTCCGATTTCTTAACATTTTCTTAACGCTTCTTTTACATGTTGCACATAAAGTCTCTGAATCCCTCTATATTCTCCAAGTCCTTTTAGCACACACCGAACCTCAAAACCCGCTGCTTCAAAAAGATTTTTCCAGGACTTTTTTGAATCTCCAGACATATCATGCAGTGCATGGTCTCCAGCCACCACCATAAAAGGTGCAAGCCTTACCTTTTTCACCCCGTAAGCACGTACCCTCTCAATCAATCTCTCAAGAGAAGGTGAGGCTTCCACGGTTCCTAAAAACACATAGGGATACCCGCTGTTCTTAAATTCTGCATCTAACGCCTGATATATCCGATGGGCCTTATGTACCGTCCCATGCCCCATAAATACCAGCGCCTCATCCTTAGACAAATCCCCAAATTCTTCCATTACAGCTTCTGTCACCCCTTCTAAATCCTTCTTATCCACAAGCAGCGGCTTCCCAAAACGAAGCGAAGCAAAACGCTCTCTATAAGCCAACACATCTTCTGTCATCTGCTCATTCTCAATCCCATCTATCACATGTGTCGGCTGCACCACAATATCCTCAATCCCATCACAAAACATACGTTCCATCGCTTCTGCCACAGTGTCTGTCTTTACTCCATCCCGCTCTCTTATCTTTTTAATAATTTTCTTACTTGTCCATGCCCGATACACCACATACTCCGAAAATTCCTCCTGAAGTCTTTTCTCTATCACATCTATTGTCTTTTTACAGGTCTCATTGACACTTGTCCCAAAACTAACCACCAAAAGTCCTTTTTTCTTCTCCATCTTATCCACAGTAATATCCTCCTGCATCTGCTATCATTTCTTCTCCAAAAAAATACGGCTCTCGAAAAGTCAAGAACCGTATTCTACACCTCTTTAAATTTCATGAATAAACAATCCACTTCTAAGCTTTGGCTCAAACCAAGTTGACTTTGGCGGCATCAACCTCCCTGCATCTGCCACTGCCAATAACTCCTCTATGGAAGTTGGATACATTGCAAATGCCACCATCATATCACTGTCTGCTCTTTTCTTTAACTCCTCAAGCCCCCGAATTCCCCCAACAAAATCCACTCTCTTATCTGTCCTTGGGTCCTTAATCCCAAGAATTGGTTCTAGAAGCTCTCTCTGAAGATAAGCCACATCTAGTCCTTCTACTGGGTCTTTTTGTATGTATTCTTCTTGCACCTTTAGCCGAAACCAATACCCCTGTAGATACATGGTAATCTGTCCTTTTTTTGATGGCTTCTCCGGCCTCTTTAAAAGCCGTATCTCAAATTTTTCAGAAACCCTCCCCAAGAATTCCTCTATTGAATATCCGTTCAGGTCTTTTACCACCCGATTATAGTCCATAATCATCAGTTCATCATCCGGGAATAAGACCGACAGAAAATAGTTAAACTCCTCTGTCCCATTATAATTAGGATATGCTTCTCTGCGCATCTGCCCCACTTTGACCGCAGAAGCTGCTCTGTGATGCCCGTCTGCGATATAGAGACACTCCACTTCTTCAAACGCTTCCATAAGCTTTTGCATCTTCTTGGCATCTGAAAGCTTCCACCCCATATGTCGCACTCCGTCTTCTGCCGTAAAATCAAAAGCTGCTTTTTCTTTTTTCGTCTCCTCCACAATCGCACGAATCACCGTATGAGAGCGATAGGTCAGAAAAATCGGTCCTGTCTGTGCATTACAAATATCCACATGCCGAATCCTGTCTGCCTCTTTTTCCGCTCTTGTCTTTTCGTGCTTTTTAATTATCTGTCTTTCATAGTCATCGATAGAAGCACATCCTACAATCCCCGTCTGAGAACGTCCTTCCATTGTCAGTTCATAGATATAGTAGACAGGAGAAGCCTCCTTGACAAAGGCACCCTCCTTCTGCATCTTTGATAGGCGGTCTTTGGCTGCCTGATAGACCTCCTGCGCATACATATCCTGCTCTGGCCCAAACAATGTCTCTGGCCGGTCGATATTCAGGAAAGAAAGAGGTCTTCCATCTACTGCATCTTTTGCCTCTTCTCTGCTGTAAACATCATAAGGAAGTGCTGCGATTTTGTGTTCGAGCCCCTTCGCGGGATGAATACAGCAAAATGGTTTTACCACTGCCATTATTTCATCACCCTGACTTTCAATACTCCTTTGATGGTTCGTATGGTCTCGATGGACTTCTCGTCCGCAGTATTGGCCAAATCCATGATGACATAACCATACTCCCCTTTGGTTACGTTGCTCATCCGTTCAATATTAATCCCCAAGTCGCCAAATGTCGCTGTAAATTTTGTCAACATATTAGGAATATTTCTGTGAATAATCGTCACACGCATCGCATCCTTGCAGACACCCATATCACAATTGGGATAGTTGACAGAATTGTGGATATTGCCATTTTCCAGATAATCCCGTACTTCCTCCACTGCCATAATCGCACAGTTATCTTCTGACTCCTCCGTAGAAGCTCCTAGATGTGGAATCACAATTGCGTTCTTTAGAGAAGCGATATCCGGGCTTGGAAAATCGGTAACATATTTGTAGATACGGTTGGTGCGCAGTGCCTCCACAATCGCTTTTGTATCCACAAGCGGGCCTCTTGCAAAATTCATAATTACAACACTTTGTTTCATCTGCGCGATGGCGGCAGAGCTAATCATCCCTTTGGTGCTCTCCAAAAGTGGCACATGCACTGTGATATAATCACATTCCCGATAGATATCATTGATATCTGTGATATGTTTGACATCTCTAGAGAGCTTCCATGCTGCATTGACAGAGATATAGGGGTCATATCCATAGACCTCCATACCAAGCGTAGCTGCTGCATTGGCCACTAGAATCCCAATCGCGCCAAGTCCAATCACCCCCAGTTTTTTCCCCATAATCTCATGGCCGGCAAATGCTTTTTTCTGTTTCTCTGCCAGTTGTTCTAGTTCTTCATTCTGGCGCTCGGAGCGCACCCAATAGAGTCCTCCGATAATATCTCTTGATGCCAGTAACATTCCTGCTAACACTAACTCCTTGACACCATTTGCATTGGCTCCTGGTGTATTAAAGACTGCGATTCCCTGTTCTGAGCATTTCCCCAGAGGAATATTATTTACTCCTGCTCCAGCTCTTCCAATCACACAGACATTTCCCGGAATCTCCATATCATGCATAGCGGCGCTTCGTACCAGGAGTGCGTCTGCGTCTTCAATGTTGTCCGTCTTGGCATAATTACCGTCAAATTTCTTCAGTCCGACTTCCGCAATAGGATTCAGGCAATGATACTGATACATAATTCTACTTGTTCTCCTCTTCAAATTTCTTCATAAATGTAACGAGTGCTTCCACTCCTTCAATGGGCATTGCATTATAGATACTTGCACGCATACCTCCCACACTTCGATGTCCTTTTAGATTGACAAATCCAGCCGCATCTGCCGCTTTTA
>Ga0137308_102064_pt1 | contig 15401 bp, 18 predicted proteins | sample Inofrocosms_June_FD_97181 | JGI IMG/M metagenome (GOLD analysis project Ga0137308, IMG submission 97181) | Mouse cecal microbial communities from Vienna, Austria - N-Acetylneuraminic and N-Acetylglucosamine D2O microcosms_June | ecosystem: Host-associated > Mammals > Digestive system > Large...
CGTTCCGGTTGTCATGGCAGCAAAGAGAAAAAAGGTACCCTGTGTTCTTCATGAATCCGATATCTCACCGGGACTTGCCAACCGCCTTTGCCTGCCATCGGCGACGGCAGTTTGTGCCAACTTTCCGGAGACACTTTCACATCTGCCGGAGGAAAAGGCGCATCTTACAGGATCTCCGATCCGAAAAGAACTCTTTTCCGGCAATCGCTTAAAGGGGCTTGATTTTTGTGGTTTTTCCTCTGGAAAACCAGTGATTCTTGTGATCGGGGGAAGTCTTGGGTCCGTCCGGGTCAATGAAGCTGTCCGTGATATTCTTTCAGAACTGCTGAAGGATTATCAGGTGATCCATCTGTGTGGGAAGGATAAAGTCGACGAGGCGTTAAAAGGGACGGAAGGATATGTTCAGTTTGAATATATTCAAAAAGAATTGTGCGATCTACTGGATGCGGCGGATCTAGTTATTTCCCGTGCCGGCGCCAATGCGATCTGTGAGTTGCTGGCGCTCCACAAGCCTAATATATTGATACCTTTGTCCATGGAAGCAAGCAGAGGCGATCAGATTTTAAATGCGGAATCTTTTGAAAAGCAGGGCTTTAGTTATGTGATCCAGGAAGAGGAACTTACCAGTGACCGGCTTTTGGAGGCTGTAAAAAAAGTTTATGATTGCAGAAAGGATTATGTCCGCGCCATGGAAGCCAGCGACCAGCACAATGCAGTGGTAAAAGTAGCAGATATCATAGATGAAGTAAGAATAAAGTAAAAGCTTGTCGTTTCCTGTCATACGAAAATGTCATATTATATCAGCGGTATCTGTACAGGAATATCAGGAATCTGATATACTGTACAAAAGGACGGTGCCGCCGTTCCTGTCACAATTCGTGCCAAAAGGCAGATAATTGTAATTATCGGGAAGTGAGGTATGATATGAGAGATGTAATGTATTTGATAATTGGATTTGGATTTTTATGTTTTGTGATCAAATTGTTTGTGAGCAGAATGTACCGAAGGTTAATTCGGGCAGCAGGGCAGATGGGGAAATCAGAACATCCGCTGATGAAAATGCTGCTGAAAAAATTTGAGACATGCTATCAACTGAAAATGGGAGTTGAAAATGTTGAAATTTTTGTGGACAAGTATCTGAATTCATACCGGGCAGCAGGTGTTCATCTCTACACCTGGGAGGTTTTGGGAGATGTAATGTTTGGAATTACGCTTCTGACAAGTCTTCTCGCTAATCTGTACATAGCAGTCCTGGACAGTGACCGAAGAGTAATGATGGAATTTCTGTTTGTGGGAATCGTGATATGCGGTATCATTATTCTGGAAGACATCTGTTTAAATCTTCGGTTCCGAAGAAAGAGACTGCTGGTAGAGGTGCGGGATTACCTGGAAAACATCTATAAACCGAGATTGGAAAACCAGGTATTTAAACATGAAGAAATGGAAGAATACCACAGAGAGTATTTTGAGGAAGAGCGGGCACAGCTGGAAGAACTGTTGTCCATGAAACAGGAAGAGGAGCCCGCCGTTAAAATTGAATTTACAAAAGAAGAAGAGGCTGTTATCGAGGAAGTTTTGAAAGAATATATGGTCTGATGTAGTGTTAGCTTGATGGCGCAAACGCCGGGTTGGACTTGTGTTTTGGCAGCCGGTTTGATATAATGAAATTATCAGATTGGCACAATGTGCCAATTCAAAAGTTTATTTCTCGAAGTGAAAAGAAAGGGGCGAAGTATGAATAAGCATGTTACATTTGATTATTCACTGGCAAGGAAGTTTATCAGTGATGATGAAGTAAAATCTATGGCTGATATTGCGGTTTCAGCGAAAGAAACTCTGGTGGGTAAAAGTGGTGCCGGAAATGATTTTCTTGGATGGATCGATCTTCCGGTAGATTATGATAAGGATGAATTTGACAGGATCAAGAAGGCGGCACAGAAGATTCAGTCTGACTCAGAGGTTCTTGTTGTGATTGGTATCGGAGGCTCTTATCTTGGTGCCAGGGCTGCCATCGAATTTTTAAGACATGGATTTTATAACTGTGTGGACAAGTCAGTACGTAAGACTCCTGAAATTTATTATGCAGGAAACAGTATCAGCGGAACATATCTGTCTCAGTTGATCGAAACCATTGGGGACCGGGATTTTTCTGTCAACATCATCAGTAAATCAGGGACAACCACAGAGCCGGCGATTGCTTTCCGTGTATTTAAGGAAATGCTTGAGAAGAAATATGGAAAAGAAGAGGCCGCGAAACGGATTTATGCTACCACGGATAAGGCAAAGGGAGCACTGAAAAACCTTGCCACAGAAGAGGGCTATGAGAGTTTTGTAGTTCCAGATGATGTGGGAGGACGTTTTTCTGTTTTGACAGCTGTGGGATTGCTTCCAATCGCAGTGAGTGGTGCGGATCTGGATCTGCTGATGGAGGGGGCGCAGAGCATGAGAAAGCTCTGTCTGGAGAGCCCGGTGAATGAAAATAATTCTGTATTGTATGCGGTGATTCGGAATATCCTTCTTAGAAAGGGAAAATCCGTAGAGGTTCTTGCGAATTATGAACCGTTTTTCCATTATGTGAGTGAGTGGTGGAAACAGTTGTATGGAGAGAGTGAAGGAAAGGATCAGAAGGGTATTTTTCCTGCCAGCGTGGATCTGACCACAGATCTTCATTCGATGGGACAGTTTATCCAGGATGGATCCCGTATCATGTTTGAGACGGTAATGGAACTGGAGAGCCCGGCGATGGATATTACTTTGAAGGAAGAACCGGTTGATCTGGATGGTTTGAATTATCTCGCAGGCAAGACTCTGGATTTTGTAAATAAGAATGCCATGAAAGGAACCCAGCTGGCTCATACAGATGGAAACGTACCAAACCTTGTGATCCGTGTTCCGGAGCAGAACGAATTTTATCTCGGAGAACTGTTTTATTTCTTCGAGTTTGCCTGTGGAGTGAGCGGTTATATTCTTGGTGTGAATCCCTTCAATCAGCCTGGAGTGGAGAGCTATAAGAAGAATATGTTTGCCCTTCTTGGTAAACCAGGATTTGAAGAGCAGCGTGAAGAACTTTTGAAGCGGCTTTGATGAATATTGATATAACGAAGAGAAACACGCTTTGCGAGTTTCTCACGTTCGCGGGCGGCGCCAAGTTGGGATGAAAGCATTCCAGCTTGGCTTTTGCCTTCCGCACAAATAAAACAGACAGGAGATTCGTCAGAATGAATCCTGTCTGTTTTATTTTAACGAGGTGAAGTGAAAATACCAGCGAATTTGCTCGCAGGGTATCCAAGTGCACCTGCGATCCCGAGCGGTCTCAAGAAGCGTGACGCTTGGGGGTTCTACAGTAAACCGCTATAAGAAAATACAGTCTGTATGTAACACCGTATTAGTTCTCAATAGCGCCTGTAGGACATGTAGAAGCACATGCTCCACAATCCAAACATGCGTCAGCGTCGATTTCGAAATGTGCAGAACCTTCTGAAATTGCTCCAGCAGGGCAGTCAGCTGCACAAGAACCACAACTGATACAAGCATCTGTAATAGTGTATGCCATGATAATATCCTCCTTTTCTAGTAGATACCATCATTCTAATACAAATTGAGGAAAAATACAAGTAAAATTTGACTGAACCCAATAGGTTTTGTACATACTAAATCTAGCTTGACATTTGTGCTGCAAGTGAATATAATCGAAGTGGTACTGTTTTTGAAAGGAGGATCAGAATGATGGAAGTTACGAAGGACATGCTTATCGGTGAAATTCTTACAAAGGATCAGACAATTGCTGCTATACTCATGGCATCTGGCATGCATTGTGTAGGGTGTCCTGCTTCTCAGGGGGAAAGCCTGGAAGAAGCAGCTATGGTTCATGGTATCGACTGTGATGAGTTAGTATCTAAAATAAATGAATATCTGGCAAATAAGGCAAGTGTATAAATGAAATTGACACTGTTAAACAGTCAGATGATAAAAGACAGCCGTTTTTCCATGGTAGAAAAGCGGCTGTCTTTTTGTAAATGCGTTATTGGTAATCTGCATACGGGTCAAAGCAATGACAAACGGGTGATCGCATCATCCTTTAAGATCAACTTGTAATGTTCATTGAAGAAATCCTGCGTGGCGTAGGTTAGTGCTTCTTTTTTTCCAAATTCACTCACCATGGAGCAGATCCGGTCGAATGGCAGCTTACCATCATGCCGGTTCAGAAGCAGATAGTATCTGCAGGTATCTTCATCTTTCCACATGCTGTTTTTTCCCGTGTAGAAACGGTAAATCGCTTTTGATGCGCCTACAGCAAAGTTTAGGGAAGAAAATGAATACAATCTTCCAAACTCCAAGGGAATCTGTCTTTGTTCCGTATCTGAGACAGCTTTCTTTTTTTTGTTTTTTTTCAAAATCTCATGAAGAGGAACAAACTCTGTGCCATGATCAGATTCAGAAGCATTTTCGATAATATCATTTAACTGTTCAAAACAATTAATTAAGTCACCATGATAATCATCTTCTGGCATATCGTCGGAGTCATCATCGTAATACTCCTCCACTTCATCCGAATCGTCTTCATATCTATCTGCTAAATTTCCAAATCTTGAAAATTTTTCTTCAAACTCTTCCGGATCCTCTACTTTGGTGATCACGAGTACAATAGACTCCTTGGAGGTAGGAATTGCCTCGATCATAAGAGGAATGTCATCTGCTTCAAATCCGAAATCCATGTTTGCCTGTTCCATCATATCTCGAAAAAGCTCTTTTGCTTTGTCAGAGCCATATGCCAGTTCACTGATCTTTAAATGCCGCTCAATCAGATCGTGCTTACTTAAGGTGCAACGAATCTGGTTATCATTGATGCGTTCTATTCTCACAAGCCCACTTCCTTTCCGAATTATTTGATGCTGTATGAAAAGTATAAGTTATTATATAAATAAAGTCAACATATTAAAGATAAAAAATATTGGAAAATTGTAAAGAAATTTGTGACAATTTACACGAATTACGGTGACATTATGTTTAAACGACAGTTTTTACGTATAAACGACAGTTTTCGCGTACATACGACACTTGATTTTTAGCCTTGGGAAATATTATAATATAGGAGAGATAAAAAATGTTCGTAAAGGGGGGATGTATTTGATTTGGAGCGGAAGGTTCAATCTGGCAACTTTCCTGAGAACAGTCTATTTTTCTAACAAGCAGGGTCGCTCAAAATTCCGTTAAACATGTGAATAAGCAGTTGATTATCAAGTTGAATATTTTTTATCTTTACACTTTATGTAAAGGGGATGATTTTACGCATCACGGTGTACACTTCCTTTTTCATGCAGTACGGGAGGGATAAAATGAGAGAAACTTCGTGGCTCCAGGAAGAGCTGAATCGAGCAAAAAAGCAGGGACTTACGGTTCATATAGAAGGTAAGGCGTGTCAATATCAGGATCCGGCAAAGTTCTTTCATCTTTTGGAAGAGCCCTCGTACATGCTCGATTATGTTAGCGATGAAGATGGAAAGATCACAGGAATTTGTTTTGATAAGGTAAATAAAGATGATTTTTCCTGAAGAAGCGTATTGACAGGAACTATACAGATCCAGAGTGCAAATTTAATTTAGGGATAAAGGTGTATGGATCCTAAAAGGTGGGAATCGGGAACATAATTTTTGATATCGGGGAAGGGAACCGCCTTTCGGGCGGTTCTCTTTCTATCCTAAAGCAAGCTGAAAAATGGAAATATCCGGTTGCTGTAGCATAATTGGAAAAAATTTGTTATACTTGAGTCAGTCATTGTTGTAAAAAGCATGGATTGAAAAACAGGAGGATAAGAAATGTTATTTTTTGAGATTGTGGGAGCATATTACGGTGCATTTTTTATATGGCAGCTGGTAACAGGGATCATGAATATGCTGTCAGGAAAGATTTTGGGCGGTATGAAGTTCCATTCTATCCGATTTTTGAATTTCAACATTGGTGAAAGTCAGGGAAAACTTACGCTGAGCAAGGATAGGGTTTGTTTTCTTCCCCAGTTTAAGATATTACATACACCTGAGTCAATGGCAGACAAGAGGCGCAGGACAGTGGCACTGTCAGCGGGTGCTCTCTCTGGATTTACAGTCTATGGTTTGTTCTGTCTGCTGGTGTACCGCCTGGCAGCGGGCACAGAATTTTTCCGGATGTTTATGGTGGGGGCGATCATTGTTTTTGCATTTGGATTTTATCAATTTTTAATTATGATTTTTTCAGGTTTGGGAAATTCAACTCAGGCTGTAATGCATCGGAAGAATGAACAGATTCTCTCATTTATAATGGAAGGAACACACCCGGCTCAGCTTGGGGACTGGCTGGCAGAAGAGGTGGAATTATCCGGTGCAGGTCTCGCTGAAAAAAATAGATATATTCAGTTTCAGTATTTCTCAGCATTAGAAAAAGGAGATGAGGAGCGGGTGAGCCAGCTGATACATAAGATGGAGGAAGCGCTGCCCAAAAATGTACCGGCTTTTTTAGGCGGTATCTGCGGTGAACTTATATTTTATTATTCGTATCTGGAAAAGGATCTGAGTAAGGCAGAGAGGTATAAAAACCAGGCTCCGTCTATGATCGAGAACGATATGGATCTGAATGGAAGGAGGGTGTATGCCTATTATCTCTATGGAAAAGAGGCAGATACCGATAAGATCCTGGAAGTGATCGCGGAAGGGCTGGCAGTGGCACAGGAATACCCAATGCCCGGAAATATTCCTATGGAGACGAAGCTGCTGCAGCATTTAAGGGATCTATTGTAGATGTTTGATTATGATAGGTTTAGGATACAACAGCGTCAATCTGGGGGATTTCCAGACTGGCGCTGTTTATGATGGCAGCATTGGACTGTCTCATTTAAAATGGGTATGTCGCCAGCAGCATTCATTTCTAGAAGTGTTGCTGTAAGCGGAATATTCATTTGAATTCAAATTAAAATAAGTATCACCAGCAAGTTCTTCCCGCTCCACATAGAGGCTGCCGCTGGCCCGTGCACTCATAAACCATTTCATCAGAGTGAGCCGCCCACGGGAGATCTCAATGCAGGTGATGCACTGGGGATGGACACAGCTTCCCGTATTCAGGTAAGAAGAATCTTCGGTACTGACCATGGGGCGGTGGGTGTGTCCTGTGATCAATGTCCGGTGGTATTCCTCTGCCCATGCCGCCAGCCTGCTTTCGGAACGCTGTTTGGTGGTATTATTTTTGGCAGCACTGGTTGGGTCCAGGATTCCCACCTGCTCCAACGGTTTCCACAGATAACGGACGAGAAAACAGTTTACAGGCCACAATGTGGAATTTAGCAGGGAAGACTGGTGCCCGTGGGTGAGGTACAGGCTTTTTCCCGTCTGCTCATTGCGGAGTACCAGTCCCGGATAAAAAATGATATCAGGAAATAATTCTTTCTGACACTGGCTGGAGATGCAATAATAGGTGGAACATTTTTTTCGGGCAAAAGAGGCGCGTTTTTTGATCATATCGTGATTTCCGTAGATCATATAGAGCCTGTTGTCCTTATAAAACCGGGCCAGCTGCCGGAATACGTCACCATGGATTTCTTTGATCTGTTCCATGTTCCGATTTTCCCAGAGTTCGTCTCCATCCCCCAGTTCAATATAGGTGTAACCACTCTGATAATAATAGTTCAGAGCGGCGAGATAGAGATGGCGGTTTTTTAGAAAATTATCGCCCTGGTTACCGCTTCCCCGGTGACAGTCACTGAAAAGCACGTAACGGCTTCCAGAGTTCAGAGGAAGAACGGGAACATTGCGAAAGGATTTGTTTAGTCGTCTTCGGCAGCTCATCCAGATCTCCTTTCAGTGTTTTTTGTGATGTTTTCCCTTTCGTCCAAAACGTCTCAGCCTGAAAATACGGCGGAATACAAAGGGAATGTAATAATACAGATACAAAAGTTTGCTGCCGGAATCTTCAAATGGTCTTGTGACAAAACAAAAGAGTTTGCAGAAAATCCGGTTTTTAAACTGAACATAGTGGCAGTACCATCTTTTCAAGAAGAACCAATGCTGACTGCCGGCATGAAAGGTGAAAGACACACTGGTATACATCACGTCGATATCATCGGGATCGTGTCCGCTGGCCAGCAGGGCATCCAGAAAGGCATCCCTCATCGACAGGTCGTGGAAGCGGAGGGTGATATCCACAGACAGCTCTTTGGGCCTGGAGAACAGTCCCATGGAAAAAATGGTCAGCCACCAGTGTTCTTTCTGAAGCGCTGCGACAGGGCATCCTCTCCGCCGGAGACGCATGGTGATCTCTGGCATTTCTTCGTTTGAGGCTGCATGAAAAATGGTAAGTTTGCGGGCGGCCGGAGGAATGATGTGATCAGTATGATAGATCCCCACCTCACTTCCGGTGTTGATGCCGTATTGTCCTTTCCAGAATTCGATCAGCCATGTTTTGCCGTCATGGTCAAAATAAACTGGATAACTGTCGAAGACCATATTAAAATATGGTGCTCCACGGTCATAGATAGCTCCATACCCAAAATCCTTCTGCCAGGCGTCCAAACGGCTGGAAAAGATGTCCTGCTTGGAATAGTAGTTATAGCCAAGGGGTTCCACCAGTTCATTCAGGAGCCGGCATTTGTGCATGTCAGACATACAGCAGATCTTGCAGATGATCTTTTTCTTCCTCCAGTGAAAGACAATAAGGCATATAATGGCGATCAGTACTATAATAGAGATTGTGAGATACATAGAGTTCTCCATTCTTTGGTTTGTTAGTACATTTTATGCGGAAAATGTCGAAAAGTGAAGATATATGAGGATAAAAGAAAAAGAATGTAGAAAAAAGGGACCTGCCTCAATTAATTTGAAGCAGATCCCAGATTAAGCCAGACAGCACGATCTGGTTCAGTCATTTATTCTTTTCCATTCCAACAGTAGGTGCACAGATTTTCCTGGGGAATTCCCACGGAGGCAAGCATGTCATCCAGACGGTTATAGCGCAGTGTTGTAAAATTCAGCTCCTTGCGGATCTCTTCAACCATCTGCTCATATTTAGGTGATTCTGGATCGGCATATTCCTGTAATATGTCATCGGATACATCTTCTGTGCCCTCCAGACGGACAATGACGCGTCTTGTAATCAGATCCATCTCTGAAGTGGAACGGGAGAAGTTTAAATATTTACATCCGTATACAAGAGGCGGACAGGCCGGCCGGATATGGACTTCTTTTGCGCCGCTTTTATATAAAAATTCTGTGGTCTCACGCAGCTGGGTGCCCCGGACGATAGAATCATCGATCAGGAGCAGGCTCTTGTCCTTTATAAGATCATGGACGGCGATTAGTTTCATTTTCGCGATCAGGTTCCGTTTGCTCTGGATCGTAGGCATAAAAGAACGGGGCCAGGTCGGCGTATATTTAATGAAAGGACGGGAAAAGGGAATTCCCGAAGCGTTGGAGTAGCCGATGGCATGGGCTGTACCGGAATCCGGTATGCCGGCTACGATGTCCGGTTTGACATTGTCCCGCTTCGCCAGGCTGGCGCCGCAGTTATAGCGCATCTGCTCTACGCTGACCCCTTCGTAAGAACTGGATGGGTAACCATAATATACCCATAGGAAGGTACAGATCTTCAATGTTTTTCCAGGTGCCATCAGTACATGTACACCCTCTTCTGTCACCACGTCGATTTCACCAGGGCCCAACTCTTTAAAGTCCTGATATCCTAGATTTTGATATGCAAAAGATTCAAAGGAGATGCAGTAAGCATCTTCTTTTTTGCCAATGACGATAGGAGTGCGGCCATACTTATCCCTGGCAGCATAAATGCCTTTTGGTGTCATGAGCATCAGGGTCAGGGAACCGTCGATGAGTTCCTGTGCATAGTGAATTCCTTCAATAATATTTTCCTTCTGGTTAATGATGGCAGCCACCAATTCTGTAGGATTGATATCACCGCCGCTCATTTCAAGAAAATGGGAATTGCCATTGGAAAAAATAGTATCTACAATTTCTTTTGTATTGTTGATCTTACTGACTGTAGTAATGGCATAGGTGCCGTGGTGGGAGCGCACGATTAATGGCTGGGGCTCGTAATCTGAAATACAGCCGATGCCATAATATCCTTTCATTTTTTGTACATCTTTATCAAATTTGGTTCGGAATGGAGAATTTTCGATATTATGGATGGCGCGGTCAAAGCCGTCTTCTCCATACACGGCAAGACCGCCGCGCCTCGTACCTAGGTGAGAATGATAGTCTGTTCCAAAAAATAAATCAAAAATGCAGTCGTTCTTTGCTGCAACGCCAAAAAATCCGCCCATGATAATCTCCTTATTTAAAGTGATATGCCACTCTGTGAGGCAATACATCCTGGATTTCTGATGACATGTCCAGGTCGTTTTACAAATTTATTTTATCAAGCATTGGCGAAGCTGACAAGAGGGAATTCAATTTCTTTTCTTTTTTTCCCACAGAGTGGCGCGGCAGTTGCGAAACCCCGCGATTTTTGTTATAATCATAATATTCGGCAGGGGCCGGATCCGCGCCGCCTGGCATCATCAGGCTAACACCATGAAGCCGGGTTCTGCCGAAATAGCACGGGAAAGGAAGGATATATATGAAAATAGCCGTAACATATGATGAGCAAGGACAGGTATTCCAGCATTTTGGACATACAGAAAAATTTAAGATTTTTGAATTTGGAGAAAATGGTCTCGTGAATACGATGGTAGTGGATACCAATGGAACGGGACACGAAGCCATCGCCGGATTTCTTGCAAAAGGAAATGTAAAGGTGCTGATCTGCGGGGGAATCGGTGAAGGCGCCATGATGGCGCTCAGTGAGGAAGGAATCCTAGTTGTACCAGGGGCTTCCGGTGATGCAGACAGGGCAGTGGCAGACTTTCTAAAAGGAATTCTTGAGACGGATAATACCCCGAACTGTGATCATCACGGAGAAGGACATGCCTGTGGCGGTGGCTGTGGAGGGGGTCATGGATGTCATTGAGCCGAGTGAAGCGATGAACTTCAATATATACGAACGATAACTCCCCGGCTGTCCAGGGAGATTTTTGACGGGGGTCACTCGTTCCGGAGATTTATTTCCGATAGTAAAATATCTACACCCAAACTTCTTTCATCAGATGATTCCATGACTTCACAGGGCTTCCATATATATGAAATTCTTAGTTGTATTGTCAGTGCAGAGTCCTCTGGGTGCTCCTGCATTCTGGGAATTTCCTTGAGGATGGGAACTTCCCATGTTCCTGTCAGAGTACTGGCGTCAATAATCTCGGTAATCAAACATATATCAAATACCTCTCATCAATATATTTTGGCACAAGTTAATATTATATTATGACGGTGTGGTTTGTCAAACCAAAGGACAGTGTCTCCTATACGAATTCTGGATGAATCTGTAACTGGGAATTTCAGAAAATAAAACAGAGGCAGTGCACGGTACAAACACCGAATGCAGAAGCCCCTGTTTTTGTTTGATATTATAAGGAAAAATGTGGTCAAATGCAGCAGTTCTATAATTATTGCTATTTGCCACGGATAGAATGCCATCTTATCCTACTATATGCATAAAGTCAATACATGAACAGAAAGACCTTGAAACGTTATAAATTATAGTAAAATATGTTATAAACAAAAGAGTTTCGTTGTTTTTTATTTATTTTCTAAAGTGGCTATGGACGAGGGGGAAAATAAGTGCTATACTATGAGGGATTTGATTTGTAATGGGGAGATTGTTATGAAAAATGACCAGTTGGATGCCATAGACAAGCAGATAATCGAGATTTTGGAAAAAGATGCTAGAACTCCGGTAAAAGACATTGCCCAGGCGGTATTTCTCACGGCGCCAGCGGTTTCTGCCCGGATCAATCATCTTGTAAATGAGAAATATATAACCGGGTTTCATGCGAGCCTGAACCCGGAACTTTTGGGATATCATATCAAAGCGTTTATAAATCTGGAAGTCGAGCCCAAAGATAAGAAGGAATTTTATCCGTTTATCAAGGACTGCCCCAATGTGATCGAATGTAACTGTGTTACGGGGGATTACTCTATGCTGCTGGAGGTTCAGTTTAAAAGCACTATGGAGCTGGATCAGTTTATCGGTGAACTCCAGATCTATGGAAGGACAAAGACTTTGATCGTATTTTCAACATACATCGATCATCGGGAAGTTAGTGTTAAGTAAGATTTATACAAATAATGGAGGTAAGCTATGAATATTACAATGTTAAAGGGAAAGATTCATCGCGCCACTGTTGTGCAGGCTGAGTTAAATTATGTAGGGAGTATCACGGTGGATCCGGCGCTTATGGAAGCAGCAGGAATTCTTGAATATGAAAAAGTCCAGATCGTGGATGTGGAAAATGGAAGCCGATTTGAGACCTATACCATAGCGGGAGAGGAGAATTCCGGCATGATCTGTCTGAATGGCGCTGCGGCGAGACAAGTTCAGGTAGGGGATCATATTATCATCATGGCATATTGCGAGATGACGCCGGAGGAAGCGAAAAGCCACCGTCCCAAAGTGGTTTTCGTGAATGATGACAATAAGGTGCAGAGAATTTCTTCCTATGAAAAACACGGGCAGCTGAGCTAATGTACTATGCTATGCCTATGCCACTGATTTTTATCAGTAGTACATTGGGAAAATAATTTTAGAAGAGGGGCAGCAGAATGTTAAAGGGAAAGACGGTAGTGCTTGGAGTGACAGGAAGTATCGCGGCATACAAAATGGCGAATCTCACGAGTATGCTCATTAAGCTTCACTGTGACGTCCACGTGATCATGACAAAGAATGCTACCAATATTATTAATCCAATTACTTTTGAAACTCTCACAGGGCATAAGTGCCTTGTGGATACATTTGACAGGAATTTTAATTATAATATAGAACATGTGGCGCTGGGAGATAAGGCAGATCTGATGCTGGTGGCGCCGGCTTCTGCCAACGTGATTGGAAAGCTGGCGGGGGGCATCGCGGACGATATGCTGACGACGACGGCACTTGCCTGCCGTTGCCGCAAATTGGTGGCGCCGGCGATGAACACTAATATGTATGAGAATCCCATTGTACAACACAATCTACAGAGATTGCGGGAATTTGGCATGGAAGTGATCGAGCCGGATACTGGTATCCTCGCCTGTAAGGCAGTGGGGAAGGGAAAGCTCCCCTCGGAGGAGATCCTCTTGGAATACATTTTGCGGGAAATCCATCTGGAAAAGGATCTGGAAGGAAAGAAAGTACTGGTTACAGCCGGGGCTACCCGTGAGGCCATCGATCCAGTGCGTTTTATCACCAATCATTCTACCGGAAAAATGGGTTATGCACTGGCGAAGGTCGCTATGTACCGGGGAGCAGAGGTGACGCTGGTAAGTGCACCGACCCAGCTGCAGCCTCCGATCTGTGTCAAGCTAGTCAGAGTGGAGAGTGCTGAAGATATGTTTCGAGAAGTGAAAAAATTGGCGCCGGATATGGATATTATTATTAAAGCGGCGGCGGTAGCAGATTTCACTCCGGTGGAATACCATGAGGGGAAGATCAAGAAAAAAGAGGGGGAGAGTACACTGGAGCTAAAGCGCACCCAGGATATTCTTGCTTACCTTGGCGCCCGCCGCAGACAGGGGCAATATATCTGTGGTTTTTCTATGGAGACGGAAAATATGATAGAAAATTCACAACAGAAGCTGAAGGACAAACATGTGGATCTGATTGTCGCCAATAACTTGAACACGGAGGGAGCTGGTTTTGCTTCCGATACAAACATTGTCACACTGATCATGGAGGAGGGGTTGGTTGAGCTTCCCTGCATGTCGAAGGAAGAGGTGGCAGCGACGATCTTTGATGTGATCGTAAAGAAATAAAAATAATATTGGCCTGACGCCTTTACTAAATACAAAAAACGACTGCCGTGGCAGCCGTTTTTTGCTGAGAAAAGTAAATCGTATAAGAAAAGTGAATTGTTATGCTTTACAAAGCGTTATTTGAACGTCCTTTGTCAATACATCTGTGTAGCTGTATGAGATCGTCTGGCTTGTGTTCTCAAGCTCATTTTCTACTGTGATCAGGAATATACTTGGGAATGTTTCCGTGATAACACCTTCTGTAACGTCTACTTTATGTCTTCCCAAGTTGCAACGTATGACTACTCTGCTTCCAATGTGCTTGCTTACTGCCTTACGCACATTTCCAACATCTGTTTTCAACATAAATAATACCGACCTTTCTCCTGTCGCCGGACAGGTAATATGATGTCCCATGTCCCTTCAGTGTATTACCACGATATATAGAAATACAATTCTATTGTACCACATAATATTGTGTTTGTCAATTTTTGTATCTCTTCTTCTCTTTTTGCGCAATGAAATAACAGTATTATTATATGCGGCAATCGGAAAAATATTCCTTCTATTTTTACAAAAAGCTGGAATATCCGTGATGCCCCCGGAATATAGATAGTTTAGAAGTAATTAAGCCGTAGCCTGCCTGCGCGCCAGGCTATAGTGAGGAGGGCATATGGAACTTATAAAACAGAGAGTTCACATGAACCGGTGCAACAGCCGGGAAAATGTTCAGATCACACTGGATGCAGATTTTAATGTACCGGATATCAAACCGGATGCCAGGGCGATCATGCAGGAGAAGGGTGAGGTGGTAATAGAGGAGATACGGGTTGTGGATGGCAGAGCCAACATAAAAGGCGCTTTGTATTTTACGATCCTGTATGCCGGAGAAGACGAGATGCCGGTCTGCGATCTGACAGGAAATATTCCCATCAGTGAGACGGTGGCGCTGGGATGTGATTCCACCAGGGAGGATGAGATCTCGGTACACTCATCCATTGATGACCTGCGGGGAGAACTGATTAACTCCCGAAAATTTGGGGTAAAGGCTATCGTAAATATGGAAGTGGTGTCTGAATCGGTTTATGATGGAGAGGGCGCTATTGACATTGAGGGGGATGAGTCGATCCTCAAACGCAAAAAAAGCATGGATATCACCCGGCTTATCTTGGCTAAAAAGGATACTCTCCGGGTGAGGGATGAATGTAAGATTCCTGGAACGAAGGATACCATCGGCCGCATCTTGTATGATGATGTGAGCCTGCTGGAAGTGGAGACCAGGGTCGGTGAGGATAAGCTGGTGCTTTCCGGCGAAGCCAGCCTTTTCCTGATCTATCTGAGTAATGACGAGACACCGCAGTTAAATTTTCATGAGTGTATCATACCCCTTAGTGGGGAGGTAAACTGCGGGGGTTGCGACGAGACCAACGTGGTTCAGGCAGATGTGGGTATCCACAGCAGAGAGATCGAGGTGAAGGAGGACGAGGATGGCGAAGATCGCGTTATTGATGTGGAAATCGTCCTGGATCTGGATATAAAAGCATTTGGCGAGGAGAGGCTAGA
>Ga0137308_102065_pt1 | contig 15400 bp, 13 predicted proteins | sample Inofrocosms_June_FD_97181 | JGI IMG/M metagenome (GOLD analysis project Ga0137308, IMG submission 97181) | Mouse cecal microbial communities from Vienna, Austria - N-Acetylneuraminic and N-Acetylglucosamine D2O microcosms_June | ecosystem: Host-associated > Mammals > Digestive system > Large...
CCAGTGAAACCCGTTATCCCGCAAGGGATAGCGGGTTTTTACTTTTGCTTGATGGGCGGGCTGTCCGGCAGGAAACCCATACAGAAACCCATACCGACAAAATTTTAAGGCGGGCGGGGAAGTGCAGGCCGGGGTGCATCTGAGCGAGCGGGCGCTGGTGTTTGACAACATCGCCGAGGCCGCGCAGAACGGAGATTACCGCAAGTTTGCCGCCCTGATGGACGCCACCATGAAGGAGTGGGGCGTGCTGGACGAGGGGACCGGATATGTGGACGGGAAATTGGTTTCCGACACGGGGGAGATCGTATTTGACCCCGATCATGCCCAGTTTAAGATCAATACTCCCGGCTGCGGCTATTTCAGCGGCGCACCGGAGGCGGAGATCAGGCTTTCTGAAAAAGTCACGGTGCAGGCCGGTAATGAGCGGATCAGCCTGGCGCTGCTGCCCCTGGGGACGGATTCCATGGAGGATGCAAAGGAGTTTCTCCTGACCGCCATGGGAACCACCGGCACGGACGAGGCCAACTACACCCCCGGTCCGGAGCTGATGCCCGGTATGAACTTCACCATGGTACGGATGGATGGGAAGCTCTATGCCGAGACATTGGAAGGCAGTCTCACTGTCACGGCAGAAAGCGCAAAGCTGATCGCCCTCGACCCGGTAGGCCGCGAGATCGGCGAGATTGCCGGAGAAAAGTGTGACGGCGGCATCCGGTTTGCCATGAAGGGCGATCTGCCGGGGGTGCAGTACCACCTGACCATCGGGTGAGGCGGGGCTATGATAAAAGAAAAAGGTCCTCTTGGAAAGGCCGTCTATGAATTTTCCAGAGACGGGGATTCGGTGGTCATCCATGACCCGGAGACGCCCCGGCACTGGTACAACTACCTCTGGAACGACCTGGGCTACTGCGCCCAGGTCTCCCAGATGGGCCACGGGCGCAGCTACTATATCAACGAAAAAGCGGATATGTGTATGCTCAACCGGGACGCCACCCGGTGCGTCTACCTGCGGGACGAGGAGGGCGGACGGTGCTGGAACATCGGCGGCGGCCCATTGGGCGAGGCGGTGAAGGACTACCGCTGTACCCGCTCCATCAGCAGTACCCAGCTGGAGTCCCGGCAGGGGGATGTGGAAGCCAGCTGGCAGATCTTCGTGCCGCCGGAGCTCTATGGCGAGGTGTGGACGCTGACGTTGGAGAACCGGGGGAAGGAGCCGAAACTGCTGAGCGTGTTCCCGGCGGTGAGCTTTTCCCTGGACGGGTTCTCTCATCCACGGTACTACGAGATGTATCGCTGCCTGGAAACGGAATTTGACAGGGAGCTGAACGGGATCTTCTGCCGCTCCGCCCACCCCTTCGCACCTCATAAGCGATACCAAGGCTTCCTGGCGGCTTCCGAGCCGGTGTTTACCTACGACGGCGACCTGACCTCCTTCTGCGGCACGATGAATACCCGCACGGAGACGGACGCCTCTTCCACCGCTCTGTACCAGCGCCCCCGGCGGCTGCTGCGGGGGGAGAACTGCGGCAGCTCCGACGGGGTGCTGTTCATCCCCGGCGCGGTGCTCCAGCACAAGTTGACGCTGTTGCCGGGAGAAGTCAAGACCCTGCGGTTCGTGTTCGGCGTCAGCGAGAGCATTGAAGAGGCCAGGACGTCAGCCAAACGGTACACCCAGGAGACGGCAGCGGAAAAAGCCCTGCGGGCGGCGGAGACCCGGGATCGGGAGAAGTATGCTGCCCTCAGCGTCCGCACACCGGATCGGAAGCTGAACCACATCATGAACAGCTGGGTGAAGAAGCAGGTGGATTTCTGCATCGTGGGCAAGAAGGGTGTGCGGGACAATCTGCAGATCGCCGTAGCACTTCTCAACTACCGCCCGGAGAAGGCCAAGGAGGAGATTCTGGAGTGCCTGCGCCACCAGTTCCGGGACGGTCATGGGGTGCTGACCTGGTATCCCTACGACGATACCCGTTATTCTGACCAGCCCTTCTGGATCATCTGGGCGGTGTGCCAGCTGGTCAAGGAGACGGGGGATGCTTCCATCCTCTCCCTGCCTATCGAATGGCAGGACGGCGGGAAAGCCACAGTATTGGAGCATGTGAAGGCCGCCGTGGACCGGCTCTTGCAGGACAGAGGGCGGAATGGGCTGGTGCGCATTTACTTCGCCGACTGGAACGACGCACTGAACATCCCGCCGGAGGAGAAAGCGGAATCCGTCATGCTCTCGGAGCAGTTCTGCTTGGCCCTGCGGGAGATGCGGGAGATGATGCTCTGGCTGGAGGATGCCGACTATGCCGCTTTTTTACAGACGGCGTTTGATGAGATGAAGGCCAGCATCAACCGCGCTGCCTGGGACGGCAGGTGGTACGCCCGGGCTCTTGCGCCTACGGAAAATATCGGCTCCAAGGACAGCAGCGACAGTAAGATCTATCTCAATGCCCAGACCTGGGCCGTGCTGGGGGACGTGGTGGAACCGGATCGCCTCCCGGCGCTGCTGGAGGCGGTGGACGGCATGGAGCGGGATTTCGGCTTCCCATTGAACGACCCGCCGTATACGGGTTATGACCCCATGGCGGGCCGGATGTCCGGGATGCTGCCGGGACTGTTCGAGAACGGAGGGGTGTACTGCCACGCCAGCGCGTTCAAGATCCTGATGGACTGCAAGCTGGGCCGGGGGGACAAGGCGCTGGAGACGCTGAAAAAGATCATGCCGGACAGCGAGAAGAATCCCTCCGCCCGGTCCGGCGCAGAGCCTTACGTTTTCACCAACTGCTATTCCACCCACCCCAAATATTATGGCCGCTCCTACCAGTCCTGGACCACGGGAACCTCGGCCTGGGCGCTACGGGGGCTGTACGAGGGTATCCTGGGGGTACAGAGGGACTATGCCGGCCTGCGCATCCGTCCGGCGTTCCCCGGCGAGTGGCAGGAGGCGGAGATGACCCGCCGGTTCCGCAGGGCGGAGTATCAGATCGTCTATCGCCGCACCGGGCAGGGCGGCTTCCGCCTGACGGTGGACGGTGAGGCGGTGGCCGGAGACCTTGTGCCGGACTTCCGGGACGGCAAGCGGCATCTGGTGGAGGTTGCTTTATAAAATTCAGCGTGATTTTGCAATTTTGAGCAGTATTTTGCAATATTGGGGCTGCAAAAAAATATGCAATAACGCCATAACACGGGGATACACCCCATACAAAATTGACAGGGAGGACGAAAACATGGCAAAACAGGAACAGGCTTTGCGCTATGACAAGGACGGCGCGGTGGGCGTGGTGATGGCTATCGCCAAGGTGGCGGACGCGTTCACCGACGTGATCTTCGGCAATATCGTTGACCACTCCCGGGGCGGCGACAAGAAGTATTACCGCTGGATCATCGCCCTGGCGGTCCCGGCGGCAGCCATCGTGGCAATGATGTTCATGCTCCCGGCGGGCGCGGCCAGCGGCGTGCAGGTCGCTTATGCCCTCATCACCAACCTGCTGCTGACCGCCGTGATCTATACCATGATCGCCACGCCCTTCTCCGCCGTCATGATAGTGCGGACCAAAAGCCAGAGCGAGCGGGGCAACATGGGCGTGTTCCGTGCCGTGGGCAGCTATGGAGCCGGTATGCTCATCGCCATTCTGACCATCCCGGTCACCAATATGCTGGGCGGTACCCAGAGCGCGTGGATCAAGTACGGCGTGGTTCTGGGCGCGGCGGTCCTGCTGCTGTTCCTGATCTGCTGGCTCAACGGGCACAACGCCCCCTTTACCCGGGAGACGGAGAACGAAACCGGCGCTCCTGCGGAGCCGGAGGAGGACCCGGTTCCCTTTGGCCCCGCCATGGGGATGCTGTTCCGGAACAAATACTGGGTCATCGTGCTGCTGTTCAACCTCATTACCGCCATCACCAACGCCATCGCCGGAGCTACCGGTACATATTACTGCAAGTGGATCTTCGGCAACGACAATCTGGTGGGACTCATCGGCGCGGCGGGGATGCTGGCCACCGTCATTGGCTTTGTTCTCTCCAAGCCCATCATCGCCAAGCTGGGCGTGACCAGGACGGTCTCCTTCGGCTGCCTGGGCGCGGCCATCGCGGCGGGCATCCGCTGCCTCGCTCCGGCAAACTTCACCATGTATGTGGTGACCAGCCTGATCGGCAGCTTCGTGCAGATCCCCCTCATGTGCCTGTACGGCGTGCTGGTGGCAATGGCGGTGGACTATAACGAGTGGAAGTACGACAAGAAGCTGGTTGCCATGTCCGGCGGCGCCATCGGTTTCGGCAACAAGGTCGGCAGCGGCCTGGGTTCCCTGCTGCTCAGCGCTTTCCTGATGATCGGTTCCTATAATCCGGAGCTGGCCGTTGCGTCCACCTCCATGCGCTGGTCCATCTACGGCTTCTCCAACTTCCTGCCGGTGGTGGTCAACGTGCTGATGTTCTTCGTCTTCCGCGGGTTCGACCTGGAGCAGAAACTGCCGAAGATGCGGGAGGAAGTCGCCGAGCGCAGAGCCAAGCAGTAAATCAAACAGGGAGGAAAATCAAGATGCTGACGATTAATGAGATCCGCATTGAAAATCAGGGGGGCAGCAGCGATGCCGCCATCATCACCGACCGGGCGCGTCCGAGATTTTCCTTTTCCATGACCAGCGACCGGAGGGCTTCAGCTCTCCGGTCGGCCTCTGTCGAGGTAAACGGCTGGAAAAAGGAAGTCCGGGATCAGCTCAACATCCAGTACGGCGGCCCCGCGCTGGAGCCCTTCCAGACCTACTCCGTGTGCATTACCGCCCGGGACGACGCGGGAGAGGAAGCTGCGGCGGAGCGGCTGTTCCGGACCGGGCGGCTGGGCCTCCCGTGGGAGGGAAAGTGGATCAGCGACGGGGATTTCTCTTTTGAAAGTCTTGTATCCCCGCCGCCTATGGTGTTCCGCCGCCGCTTTGCGTTGGAGAAGAGAGCCGCCAATCTCCGCATTGCCGTGACCTGTATGGGCGTTTTTGACCTGTATCTGGATGGCAGGCGCATCAATGCGGATTATTTCGCCCCAGGCTTTACGGATTATTCCGCCAATTTGCAGTATGTGGTCTATGAAGCCGGCGGGCTGGAGGCTGGAGAACACGAGTTCCGCGCCATCGTGGCCGCCGGCTGGGCGGTGGGGCGCAGTACCCATGTTGATGATGTGATGCAATCCAAATCCAAGCTTGAAGCGGACCGTCAGGCGCTGCTGGCGGAGCTTCGCCTGGAGTACGAGGACGGCAGCACGGAGGTTATCGGCACGGACGAGCGCTTTGAGGTCATGGAGGACAGCCCCTGGCAGTTTGCGGATTTCTACGACGGGGAGATCTACAATGCGGCGTTTGATTGGTCTGATGCGGTCTGGCGTCCGGCCACATTGGAGGCGCTGCGCTCCGCGCCGCAGATCAGCGCCCGCTATGGCTGCGCCGTGCTGCCGCATGAGACGTTCCAGCCTGTGGCGTGGCATACAGCGCCCTCCGGGGAACTCATCTGCGACTTCGGGCAGAATATCGCGGGGGTTATTTCGATCCGGATCAAGGGCCATGCGGGGCAGGAAATCGTCTTCCGGCACGCGGAGGCGTTGGAGCATGGGGGGGCTGTATGTGCAGAATCTGCGCAGCGCGAAGCAGGAGATCCGCTATATCTGCCGGGACGGGGAGCAGGAATATTCGCCCCGCTTCACCTATATGGGCTTCCGCTATGTGGGGATCACCGGTATCCGGCAGGAAGACCTGGAGATCAAGGCCGTCGCGGTCTACTCTGACCTGGAACCGGCGGGCAGCTTCCGGTGCTCCAACGAGGATCTGAACCGGCTGCAAAGCAATCTGGTCTGGAGCGGGAAGGACAACTTCGTGGACATCCCCACCGACTGTCCCCAGCGGGATGATCGGCAGGGCTGGACCGGGGACATCGCCCTCTTTGCCTCCACGGCCTGCTTCAACTTCGACATGAGCCGCTTCCTGGGGAAATGGCTGCTGGATCTGACCACCGAGCAGACGGAGGATGGGGCGCTTCCCTTTGTCATTCCCTCCCGCAAGGGCATCACCCCGGTGATGACCACCTCCTGCTGGGGCGACAGCTGCATCCTGGTTCCCTGGGCGCTCTATCTGGCCAACGGAGACAAGGAGCTCCTGGAGAGGCGGTATCCCAGCATGAAGAAGTATCTTAAGGATGTGCGGCGGTGGGCCGCCATGTCCGAGGGCGAGTTTGGAACGCCGAATATCCTCAAACACCCCTTCCAGTTCGGCGACTGGTGCGCCCCCTACGGTGCAGTGCCGGACTGGCTGGCCAGAGGGCCGTGGACGGGAACGCCCTATTATTACAACTCCTGCCGCCTTGTCAGCAAGATCGCGTCCATCCTTGGCTATGAGGAGGACAGCCGCAGCTATGAGGCTTTGGCAGAGAAGATCAACGAGGACTATCTGCTGGCCTTTACCGATGAGACAGGCCGGATGAAGGAGGAATTTCAGACCGCATACGTGCTGCCGCTGCATTTCGGTATGGGGACGGAGACCCAGCGCCGGACGATGGCGCAGCGGCTATGGGCATTGATCGAAGAAAACGGCAGCCATCTCAACACCGGCTTCACGGCCACGCCCTATATCCTGTTCGCCCTGGCGGACAACGGTTTTGCGGGCGAGGCATACGAGCTGCTTTTGCAGGACGGCGACCCGTCTTGGCTGTACCCCATCCATCAGGGCGCGACCACCATCTGGGAGCAGTGGGGTTCCATTCAGCCGGACAGCAGCATCCGGGAATCTTCCTTGAACCACTACGCCTATGGCGCTGTGGGGGACTTCTTTTACCGCCGTGTATGCGGTCTGGAGCCGGTGGAGGCCGGGTATCGGAGGTTCCGGGTCAAACCCGTTACCGGGGGAGACTTGCAGTTCGCGGAGTGCGAGCATAAAAGTCCGTTCGGATGGATCCGGGTGCGCTGGGAGCGGCGGGAGGAGACGTTCCGCCTCCGTATTACGGTGCCGGTGAGTACGGTCTGTCAGGTCGTGATGCCCAACGGGGAAGAAAAGACGATAGGGAGCGGGAGCTATGAGTTTGAACAGGTAGTGACTGCGTATGCGTAACAGATAATATTTAGGGGATATATCATGACACACTACAAAAAATATTTTACACTCTCCTTTGATGATGGACTCCAGCAGGACAAAGAAATGATAGAACTGATGAGAAAATATGGAATCAAGGGGACTTTCAATCTAAATTCCGGCCTGTTTGGACAAGAGTGCTATATCAAATACATAGGCCGGTATGGACTTGGGTGTGTGGATAAGGACGGAAGAAAACGCGGCCTATGGAAATACGCAGACGCAGATAGGATCCCGGTTGATGAAATAAAACAGGTCTACGAGGGAATGGAACTTGCCACACACGGCGTTCATCACCCCGATTTGTGTGCGCTTTCCTTGGAAGAAGTTCATGCTGAACTCCTGCAAGATAAAGAAAACCTGCAGCAATTTACGGATATCCCGGTTGTGGGACATGCGTTTCCCTCTGGCCGGACATCTGAAGATGTTGAGAAGGCGCTGAGGGAAAATGGTTTTTTATATGCACGAGGCATTTTCAGTGAAAAAGCAAAACGGAATTTTGCTTTTCCGGAAAATCCGCTGCATTTCAATCCGACATGCTGGCATATTGAAAAGGATATTGAGAAGCTGGTGGATCGATTTATTGCCGCTGAACCAACGGATGGTGATATGATATTCTATATGTGGGGACACGGATACGAACTTGATTTTCGCGCTCTGAAAGGACTGCGCAGCCAGTATGAGAGAATCTTTGACAAGATTGCCGTACACAATGAGATCGTCAAATGTACGAATGCGGAAGCCTTTTTGAGCCAATGTTATGGCCCCAAGTCGGATGAAATGCAGCAGAGGTAAGCAAGATGACGGAATACATAAATATTGAAAGAAAGCCAGAGGAGCGGGCGGAACTGCTCCTCCGGGAGCTGACCCTGGATGAAAAAATGGCGCAGGTGAACTGCGTGTTTCCCTTTGACAAGACGTATCAGGATATGGACTGGATCTCCGCGCAGACGCCTTTCGGCATCGGAGAGGTCAGCACCCTGGAGATGCGGCGGCTGGAGACGCTGGAGACCGCTGCGGACTGGCAGAGGACGGTGCAGCGGGTGGTCATAGAGAACAGTCCCCACCATATCCCGGCAATCTTCCACATGGAGGGGCTGTGCGGGGCATTTATCCAGGAGGCGGTCAGCTTGCCCTCCGGCATCGCCCGGGGCGCGGGGTTCCATCCGGAATTGGAGGAGGAGATCGGCGCGGTGGTGGCCGGGCAGGAGGCCGCCTGCGGGATCACCCACATTTTGGCCCCTGTGCTGGATATTTCCCGGGACTCCCGCATGGGACGGCAGGGGGAGACCTACGGCGAGGACCCGGCTTTAGCCGCTGCCATGGGCGCGGCCTACGTCAGAGGGGTGCAGAACACCCGCATGGGCGGCAGAGCGCCGGAGAGCGTGGCCAAGCATTTCCTGGCCTTCCACAATTCCCAGGGCGGCATCCACGGAACCCACAGCGATACCCCGGAGCGGCTGCTGCGGGAGGTCTACGGCAAGCCCTTCCAGGCCGCCATCCAGGCCGGGCTGCGGGAGCTGTTTGCCAACGGCGAAGCGGATACACGCCTGCTGGATCGTGCGGTGTTGCGAGTGCTGACGGCGAAATTTCGCATGGGGCTGTTTGAGCATCCCTTTGCGATGGAGGATGAGCAGCTACGGAAAGTGTTTTATGATAGCAGAGCGGCGGAGGTCACCCGGCAGTCGGCACAGGAATCCCTGGTGCTGCTGAAAAACAACGGTGTGCTGCCCCTTAACGCCGGGAAAATCCGGAAAATCGCGTTGATCGGCCCCCATGGGGATAACGCCCGGATGTTCTTCGGCGGGTATACCCATCTGTCCATGATGGAGTCCACCTTCGCCGTGGCAAATTCCATCGCCGGAGTAGCGGGGATCGAGAATACATCCGGCAGGGAGATCCGGACTGTGCCGGGGACGAATATCCAGTCCGATTTGACGGAGGAGTTTGACCCTATCCTGCGGCGGCAGAAGCCGGACTGCCCCTCTCTGCTGGCCTCGCTGCGGGAGGCCATGCCGGGGACGGAGATCAGTCATGCCTACGGCTACCCCATTGCGGGGGATGATTGCTCCGGCTTTGAGGAGGCGTTGGAGCTGGCGCGGAGTGCGGATGTGGTTCTTCTGACCCTGGGCGGCAAGTATGGGACCTGCTCCATCGCCTCCATGGGCGAAGGGGTGGACGGTGCCAATATCAATCTGCCGCCCTGCCAGGACGCTTTCATCCGTCGGGCGGCAGAATTGGGTAAGCCCCTGGTGGGCGTCCACTTCGATGGACGGCCCATTTCCAGCGATACGGCAGACCGGTATCTGAATGCCATCCTGGAGGCGTGGACGCCGGGGGCGTCAGGCGGCGAGGCGGTGGCCGGTGCTTTGACGGGGAAATATAACCCCGGTGGAAGGCTGCCGGTCTCTGTGGCATACCACGCGGGACAAATCCCCGTGTACTACAACCACCCCTGGGGCTCCTGTGAGCATCAGGGGGAGAGCATCGGCTTTGCCAGCTACGTGGACCTGCCCCATACGCCCCGGTATCCCTTTGGGTATGGGCTGTCCTACACGAAATTTCAATATGACCGGCTTCGGGTTTCCGCCCATGAGGTCAGACCGGAGGAGAAGCTGGAAATATCGGTGAATATCCGTAATGTGGGGGAAATTGCCGGGGACGAGGTGGTGCAGCTGTACCTGTCGGACTGCTACGCCTCCCGGACGCGGCCCGTGCAGGAGCTGGCGGGGTTTAAGCGGGTCCATCTGGAGCCGGGAGAAACAAAGACTGTCGTGTTTACCGTGGATTTTTCTCAGATGGCGTTTCTGGATAAAGATATGCGCTGGAAGATCGAAAAGGGCGAGTTTGCCATCAAAATTGGCAGCTCCTCGGCGGACGTCCGCGCCGCCGGTACGGTGCGGGTCACGGAGAACGCCTGGATCGACGGTAGCAAGCGGGCAATGTGCGCCGGAGCGGAGGTCAAGCCATGAAGTATTTCTGCAATCCAATCAATGTTCCCTACCCGTATCAGTTCAAGCGGGACCCGCGGGACAACTACCGGCTGTCGGTGAACCGGGAGGCCGCCGACCCTTCCCTGGTGCTGTTCAAGGGGAGGTACTACCTCTTTGCCTCCATGAGCGGCGCGGTGTGGGTGTCGAATGATCTGGCCCAGTGGGAGAAGAGCGTACCGCTGCCGGAGAATATGCCCATTTACGACTATGCGCCGGATGTGCGGGTGATTGGAGATTGGCTGTATTTTACCGCGTCGAACCGAGGCGCACCGTGCAATTTCTATCGGACGAAAGACCCGATCCACGGGCCGTATGAGGAGATAAAGGGCAGCTTTGACTACTGGGACCCCAACCTGTTCCTGGACGATGACGGGCGGGTGTACTTCTACTGGGGCTGTGCCAATGCCACGCCTATCTGGGGTGTGGAGCTGGACCCGGAGACCATGCGGCCCCTATCGGACAAGGTTCCGCTGATCTGGGGAAATCCCATGGAGCACGGCTATGAGCGGTTTGGCGAGGACAACAGCGAGGATCCCCGGACGGAGGATGAAATTGACAAACTGTTTCAGGAGTTCCTGGATGGCTGCGGGAAAACGGCGGAGCAGATACCGAACCAGGATATGATCCGCGCCACCTTCGCCGGGATGCCCTACATCGAGGGGGCGTGGATGACGAAGCACGAGGGGCGGTACTATCTGCAATACGCCTGCCCCGGTTCGGAGCTGAACGTGTACGCGGACGGCGTGTATGTGTCGGAGCATCCGCTGGGGCCCTTCCGTCCGGCGGAGAACAACCCGTACTCCTATAAGCCGGGCGGCTTTATGCCGGGAGCGGGCCATGGCTCCACGATGCGGGACAAGAGCGGGAGCTGGTGGCACACGGCCACTATGCGCATCAGCATCAACCATGTATTTGAGCGCCGGGTGGGGCTGTGGCCGGCGGGGTTCGATGAATCGGGAAATCTGTTCTGCAACCAGCGGTACGGAGACTGGCTGGTGAATGTGGACCGGCTACGGAAGGACCCCTGGTGTGATCCGGAGTGGTTCCTGCAGAGTTACAAGAAGCCGGTTTCCTCCTCTCCGTATGCGCCCGGGAAGGGACCGGAGAACGCGGTGGATGAAAACGCCCGGACCTGGTGGCGGGCGGCTTCCGGTGAGCCGGGGGCGTGGCTCACGGTGGACTTGGGCGAGGCGATGACTGTCTACGCGGTGCAGATCAATTTTGCGGACGATCCGGACGCGGAGATCCCCTGTCCCGGCGAGCTGGCCGGCGGGCCGGATATGGAGCGGTATATCGACCGGGAGATCCGTCCCACCCGGTGGCTGCTGGAGACCTCTGTGGATGAAAGCGGCTGGGAAGTCTTGGAGGATAAGCGGGAGGCTGTTACCGATTTGAGCCATGATTTGGTGATCACTGAGGCCGGGGTAAGCGCCCGGTATGTGCGGCTGACCATTGATGCGGTTCCTTACGGTGTGTACGGTGTGGCTCCCTGTGTCTCCGGTCTGCGGGTGTTCGGAAAAGGGAACGGAAGCAGGCCGAAGCAGGCGGAGGCGTCCATTGTGCGCTCTGGCCCTCTGGATTTTGTGGTTTCTACCGGCGATGACCCGGATGCTGCGGGATATAATGTGCTCTGGGAAAATTCACCGGAGGAGCTGTACCACAGTTGGATGGTGATGGGAACCCGGATCGACAGGAAGCGGATCGGTGCGCTGGTGAAGGGCCGGGACTACTATGTCCGGGTGGACGTATTCAATGAGAACGGGATCGCGGAAGGAAAGGTGGAAAAACTCGGATGATGGAAGATGATTTGCGGCCACATATAGGTCAGATCAATGACCATCCCGTCCTCATGGTGGATGGCAAGCCCTTTATCATGCTGGCGGGGGAGGTGCATAACTCCAGTTCCTCGTCTCTGACCTACATGGAGCAGGTCTGGGAGAAGGCGGACGCACTGGGGATGAGCTGTCTCCTGCTGCCCGTGACCTGGGAACTGACGGAGCCGGAGGAGGGAAAGTTTGATTTTTCCCTCGTCCGGGGACTGATCGAGCAGGCGCGGCGGTATGGCAAGAAGATCAGTTTCCTCTGGTTCGGCGCATGGAAAAACGCCCAGTGCTACTACGCGCCGGAGTGGGTCAAAGCAGATCCGGCGCGGTTTTACCGGGCGCAGGTGGTCAAGGGAAAGAATTTTATCTATAACGCGGATTTTTATGATATGCCCTACAGCAGCCTGTCCTATTTGTGCGAGGAAACCTGCCGGGCGGATGCGCGGGCCTTTGGGCGGCTGATGGCGTACATCCGGGAGATCGACAGCGAAGCGCATACCGTTGTCAGCGTTCAGATAGAGAATGAAACGGGGCTGATGGGGGCGGCGCGGGAACATTCCGACGAGGCGGATGCACTGTTTGCCGTTCCGGTACCCCAGGATTTTGTGGACTATATGCACCGTCATTGCGAGGAAGTGATGGACGTGGTGAGGGATGCCCTGGAGAAGGGCAAGGCCAGCGGAACCTGACGGAGGTTTTTGGCGAACTGGCGGAGGCGGGGAAAAAGGAGTACGCAATTCCCTTCACCGTCAACTGCTGGCTGAACAAACCGGGGGAAGTGCCCGGCACTTATCCCAGCGGTGGGCCGGTTTCCAGAATGATGGAGGTCTGGCGGTACTGTGCGCCCAATATCGACATTTTTGCGCCGGATATTTATGTTCCCAACTTTACAGAGATCTGCGAGGAGTATGCGCGGAACGGCAACCCGTTGTATATTCCAGAGTGCGCCACCCACGGCTACGCTGGGGCGCGGGAGGTCTTGTGCGTTGGGCGTTACCACGGAATCTGCTACTCTCCCTTTGGCTTTGAGGATATGGGGGAACCCTTCACCAATCAACAGATGGCGTTGTTTGGTGCGGATGTGACTGATCCGGCGCTACAAACGCCCCAGGATGTGGCGGTGTATGGGAAGCTCAACCGTATGCTGGGGAGCATGATGCCGCTACTCAACGAAAAGTATGGGACAGAGGATCTGCAAGCCGGCTCCGGGGAAATTTCCGACACGGCGGCGTTTGAGATGGGGGACTACCGAATCTGCGCCAGCTTCCGGAAAAAGGCCGGGGTATGTCTGGTGCTGCGGGTAAGTGAGAATGGGTTCTATCTGATCATGCAGGATGTATCCCTCGCGTTCCGATCCGCGAATCCAGAAAAGCCGGGGATCGACATCCTGGCGCTGGAGGAGGGAGCGTTTGTAGACGGGGTCTGGCAGCCCGGACGGCGGCTGAATGGGGATGAGGCAGTGCTGAATACCTATGAGGGACCGGCGATGCTGCGGGTGAAGCTGTTTGCTTATTCCTGACAGAGAATGCTTTATACAGTATAACGCAAAACTAGCGTTACAAAATTGGAGGGAATGTTCGCTATCGCAGGAAGTAACTCACAGAATCAGGAAAAGGTGATCTATGGAGAATATCATTATCACTCGTGTGCCAGATCCTAATGGAAGCGTTTTCCTTCAGATAATTGATGCAGTCAATAGCGGTATTAGCAAAAATGCACACATAAATAGTATAATTGAATTGATTTATCCGGGACTCCGAATCAATATGAAAACCGGCATTGTCGAACGTAATGGTATCCAGATTCAGCTTAACAACAGTGAATTCCGTATGCTTTGCCATATGGCACAATATCCTGGACATATCTTTACAAAAGACCAGTTATATGCGGCTATTTACGGAGAATTGGCATATAATTCCAACTCTGTCCCCTCCATTATCTGTCGGCTTAGAAACAAGTTGGGCCGGGAACCGCAGATCATAAAGACAGTAGGTGGTCTGGGATATAAGTTTGAAATACCAAAAGGCTGACCGGCCGACAGAAAATTGATTATAGGCAATTAAGATCTGCATATACAAATCGCCGGTATGTGCAGATAAATATGTCCACCTCTTGATTTTCTGCACATGATATGCTAATATAATGTGCAGAATGGGGGCAGTATAATGAGAAGGTTTGATTATACTTTTTTAAGAAACGGGATGCTTCCCGCAAATCTGGTCAACCTGACAGCCAGTATTGCTTCACTGAAAACGATGGCAGGAATACGGAAGGGCGAGTATGCGAAGGTTTTTACGGAATTGGAAGCGGTGGCCAGAGTGCAGTCCATCAAAAGCTCTAATGCGATTGAGGGAATTGTGACCAGCGATGAGCGTATTGCAGAAATTGTGAATCAAAATAGTGCGCCATTGAATCACAATGAGGCGGAAATCGCGGGCTACAGAGATGCGTTGAACATGATTCATCTGAACTATGCACAGATTGATCTCCGTGAGCGGGATATTTTGCGTCTGCATGAAATGTTAATGGCTATGGTCGGCTATGAGTATGGGGGACAGTACAAAACGGATGATAATGTAATTTTGGAAGTCGATACGGATGGAAACCGTCGGGTTCGTTTTAGGCCTACCCCTGCTGCTGAGACAAAACAGGCGATGGAACAGTTGGAGCTTGCTTATATGGAGGCTCGAAGCGATGTAAATATCAATCAGCTTCTGCTGATCCCGTGCGTTATTCTGGACTTTCTGTGTATTCATCCATTCCGAGATGGAAATGGCAGGATGTCCCGGTTGCTTTCGCTTTTGCTCTTGTATAAAAGTGGCTATGATGCAGGGAAATATGTATCCTTTGAGGAGCAAATCAACAACTATAAGGCATACTACTATGAAGCGTTAAAGCAGTCTTCTCAAGGGTGGATGGAGAATGAGAACAGCTACTTTCCGTTTATCGAAAATTTTCTGTCTACGCTTTATATGTGTTATAAAGAGCTGGATAAACGGTTTGCGGTGCTGAATGGAAAGAGAATCACGAAAAAAGCGAGAATTGAGGCAACGGTGTTGAACAGTCTGACGCCGCTGTCGAAAGCGGAGATATGCAAGATCCTTCCCGACGTCAGTCCTACGACAGTGGAAGCGGTGCTGGGAGCTATGGTGAAAAGCGGGTCAGTTTGCCGGATTGGGCAGGGGCGGACGACACGCTATCTGAAAGCATAGGGAGCAGAGTGCCGTTGATATGCGGCAGCTATGTCAGAAACCCATACAAAACCCATACGGGCATTGAAAATGAGGGGACAAAAGTATTCAACAAAAGAAGCAAGTTACAAAAAGAAAATGTCTGGAACCGTTGCAGCACAGCGGTTCCAGACGCTAAAACAAGACAGGAGACAACAGGAGAGAATATGCTGGGAAGAATTGGTAAGGATGAGGTCGGCAGTTCGAATCTGCCCAGCAGCTCCAAAAAGTTCTGAAATCGGAAGATTTCTGGACTTTTTCTT
>Ga0137308_102066_pt1 | contig 15399 bp, 16 predicted proteins | sample Inofrocosms_June_FD_97181 | JGI IMG/M metagenome (GOLD analysis project Ga0137308, IMG submission 97181) | Mouse cecal microbial communities from Vienna, Austria - N-Acetylneuraminic and N-Acetylglucosamine D2O microcosms_June | ecosystem: Host-associated > Mammals > Digestive system > Large...
TATCAACTCATTTAATCCGTGAATTACATTTTTGGAATCGATTTTTCCATCTGCTTCTGTGCTAAAATAATAAATTTCAAAATTTTCATAGTAGTCATTTGCGAACTCACACAATTTTTCGCCATGAGATACTGTTTTATGGTTATTATAATCAGATTTTATATATACAACATTCTCCATTTCCTTTGATAATGAATCATCAATGATTCCATATATTTCATTATTTAAATTAGTTTTTGAAATCACCATGACATTATTTAAGCATGTATATATAATAAAAACAACTACGCCTACCAGAAAACAACTAACTATTCGTGCTTTATTATTCATAGTATTCTTCCCAAACTATCAACCTATTATATTAAAAAGATTAATAATGAACTCATTAATTCAGGTTGTGCCTCATCAATATACTCTTCCAACACAGGAGATTTTAATATCCTACAAAAACTTTACCTTTCCTATCATAAAACCGCCTTTGTAATAGTTTTTTTCCATTTTCACTATATAAATCTGTACTTGAATTAGATGTTCCAGTTGTTGGCAAACTTCCTTGTCTTCCCTTCACCTTATTATTTTTTTTACGCCTCCTCGGAACTTGATCTTTTGGAATAGCTACTCCACCTTTTCGTTTAGCCTTACTTTTTGATGCAGTTGAAGTTTTGATTATTGTGTATGCCTCATATGTGAATATAAAAGATGCTATTGCGCTAAGGATATAATAACTGGATGCTCTTCTAAAACATCTTCGATTTCAATTGTACTAATTTCCTCTTCTGTTGAATCAGCATCAATATCGTCAATTAAATCGTCAACAACATTATCAAAATCATCAAGTACTAATGTATAATCATCCTGAGAATAACCATTTTGAATAGAAACATCTACATTCTCATCTCCTGCGTACGAAACATTTACCACTTCGCCTTCATATTCCCCATTAATCTCAAGACCTTCTCCGTTCTCGACAACATTAAACGGGCTAAGATGAATGGGCGCCAACAAGCCGGATTGTGAATACATCTGGCGATCGTAGAAGTGCCACAGGCACGGAATGACCGGCTTTCATTCGTGGTAATGCCACCGTCAGATCCTCTCCCGTTATTTTGCGCCAGCGCTCTATGTCAATATATTATTCTTTTTCTATAATAATTGTCAAACACAATATCAATAAAACCAGAATAAACGCATGAACGGAAAAGTGATTTTTCAATGCCATTATTTGGAAAGTTCATCAATTGCATTCAGCATGTCATTATCATATCTTAATTCCCAAATCTTCACATTTCTTCACGCTCACCGCCAGCCCGTCACCCAGAGGCAGAACACAGGTCGCCAGCTGTCTGTGGTGGGTCAGCTCATACAGATACTCCCTCATCCGCTTATGAATGGTACGGTTCCTCCGCTCCACCAGAAAGCGTGATTCCACAATATCCCCCTCCTGAAGCACGTTATCTGACAACAGCATGCCCCCAGGAGCCAGCAGCCGCATCACCTGAGGCAGCCACCGGATATACTGCCCCTTAGCTGCATCCATAAAAATCCACTCAAAAGTCCCCTCCAGCCCGGGCAGCAGTTCATCTGCACCGCCCTCCAGCAGACGAATCTGCTCCTGGCGTCCATACATGGCAAAATGCTTCTTCGCCTCAGCCAGATAAGGCCCATACTGTTCAATAGTGGTAATGCGGCAGTCTGCCGGGGCGTATTCACACATTAAAAGGGTGGAGAAGCCTATGGCCGTCCCCACCTCCAAAATACTGCCGGGCCGCACTGCCGCCAGCTGGGCCCGCAGAAAACTCTGTGTCTCTTTACGGATAATCGGCACATGTGCCTGCCTTGCCTCCCGTTCCAGTGTCTCCAGATATGGGGGATATCCCGCATCCAGAGAATTGATATACCCGGTCAGCCTCTCATTTCCAATCACCAGGTTTCCTCCTCACTCTCATCTTCCTCCTCCCCGGCCAGAACAGCCATAATCTGGTCTGCCGTGAAAGCCGTGCTAAGAATATAAGTTCCCGGTTTCAGCTTTCCCTTATATACAGAAAGCTTCTCCTGGACATAAAACACCTTGGCGTCTTCAATCAATCCCTTTTTCTTCAGAGTCCTTCCTATATTATAGACGGAAGCCCCCTCCTGGATCACCACGGTAACTTCCTGGCCATCCCCAGGGCTCATAGCCTGCTGATTAAAAATATCATATCCAAAACTGTAAGCCGTTTTCCCCATCCAGACAATCACAAGTAAAATTGCTATATATACGACAACACGAAAAAAACCACCCGCTACCATTACCCCATGATCTTGATTGGTGCTGATATTTGACATGATTTTCTCTCCTTCACGCTTGGCGCAGTCTTGTCCATCTATCTATATACTAATGCGCCTCAGGGACATGGATATCCATTTGTCCAAGAATTTCCAGACTCACATACTGAAGCAGCTTGCACAAATCCAGTTCTGCCTGAAGATATGCGTTCACCTGCGGAATTTTCCGCAATGCTTTTGACTCTGTATCCAAGGCATGAATTTCCTGAAACAGCTGCTGGGAGTCCTCCAGCTGAGTGTGTATCCGGAAATTGGCCAGGTTGACCTCGTCCACTCGTTTCTTCAGCTGGGGATCTTTTGCAAGATTTTCCTCTGCCTGCTTGTACAAATGGTATTCATTACTTTTTTTTATTGCCCGTATCAAAAGTTCCATATATTTTGTAATTTCATCCATAAATATCCCCCGCCCCCATTAAACTCAATTACGCCTCCATAATAATAGGAAGGATCATAGGTCTTCTCTTGGTACGTTTCCAGAGGAAATCACTGAGCGATTCCTTTACTTCCGTCTTAATCTTTCCCCAGTCAGCCATCCGCTTACTCAGGCAGTGGTCCAAAGCCTCTTCCACCACTACCCTGGCCTGGTCCATGAGATCCTCCGACTCCCGCACATAGACAAATCCCCGGGATACAATATCCGGCCCTGACAATACCACATTGGAGTGGCGCTCCAGAGCCATCACAACGATCATAATCCCATCCTCTGCCAGATGCTGGCGGTCACGCAGGACAATATTTCCCACATCACCCACGCCCAGTCCGTCCACAAGAATAGCCCCTACCGGAACATTGCCCGTACATACAGCCTCATTCTCATCCAATTCCAGCACATTGCCGGAACGCAGAATAAAAATATTGTCTTTGGGAATTCCCAGATTTTCCGCCAGCTGCGCCTGCGCTTTCAGATGACGGTACTCCCCGTGCACCGGTATGGCGTACTTGGGATGTACCAGGGAATAGATCAGCTTAATCTCCTCCTGGCAGGCATGGCCCGACACATGGGCATCCTGGAAAATCACGTCCGCCCCTTTCTGAGACAGCTCGTTGATCACCCGGGATACCGCTTTCTCATTCCCCGGTATGGGATTGGAGCTGAAAATAATGGTATCTCCCGGCTTGATGGCAATCTTTTTATGAATATTGGCCGCCATTCTGGACAAAGCCGCCATAGATTCCCCCTGGCTGCCAGTGGTAATCAAAACCACCTTATCATCCGGATAATCCCTCAGCTGGTCCACTTCAATCAATGTATTCTGCGGTATTTTCAAATATCCCAGCTCAGAGGCAGTCCCGATCACATTCACCATGCTCCGCCCCTCAACTACTACTTTTCTTCCGTATTTATAGGCAGAATTGATAATCTGCTGAACCCGGTCCACATTGGACGCAAACGTGGCTATAATAATCCTGGTATTTCTGTGTTCATTGAAAATATTGTCAAACACATGTCCCACAGTGCGCTCGGACATGGTAAATCCCACCCGCTCAGCATTGGTGCTGTCACACATAAGGGCCAGAACACCTTTCTTTCCGATCTCCGCAAATCTCTGCAGGTCAATGGCATCCCCGAACACCGGCGTATAGTCCACTTTAAAATCTCCGGTGTGCATGACAATCCCCGCAGGTGAATAGATTGCCAGCGCCGCAGCATCCTGGATACTGTGATTCGTTTTAATAAATTCTACTGCAAACTCTCCCAGATTGATTACCTGGCCATGTTTGACCACTTTCCGTTTTGTGGTACGCAGCAGACCGTGTTCTTTTAATTTGTTTTCAATCAGTCCATTTGTCAATTTCGTGGAATAAACCGGAACATTTACCTCTTTCAAAATATAAGGAAGAGCGCCGATATGGTCTTCGTGTCCGTGAGTAATCACAAACCCTTTGACTTTGTCTCTGTTCTCCTTCAAATATGTTACATCCGGAATCACTAGGTCAATCCCCAGCATATCATCCTCCGGAAAGGCCAGACCGCAGTCAACCACCACAATGCTCTCTCCATATTCAAAGGCCGTAATATTCATGCCGATCTGCTCCAGCCCGCCCAGGGGGATAATTTTTAGTTTTGCCCCGCCCCGCTTTTTCCTGCGGCTGGAAGGCCTGGACGGTTTCCCCGGTGTCCTGGCAGGGGGCTTCTCCGCGGCAGCTCTGGGCGTACCGTTCCTCACATTTTTCTTTGTATTTGTCCGATTATTTCCTGCATACTTGGGCTTACCCTGCATTGTATTATTCAAGTTATTATTTACCGTTTCACTGCTCAAAAACTGCACCTCCATTTAATCATGTGGCACATTATTCCATACGCATTTTTTGCTGACACTCCTTACAATATCCATAAAGCTTCACTTCATGGTCCACTACCTGAAAACCATCTGTTTCCTGAATATATTCCTCCAGCGTCTCCAACAAATCTCCGTCAAAAGAAAATACTTTACTACAAGAAAGACATATTAAATGATGATGGTGGTGCTTTGTTTTCGCGTCTTTTCTTCCCATTCCGTAACGTGCACACCCATCATCCAGATTAATCCGATCAATAATTTTCAAATCCAACAAAAGCTGTATAGTCCGGTAAACGGTTGCCAGCCCAAGATCCGGGTACTTTTCCCGGACTCTATCATATATTTCTTCCGCAGTCAGGTGGCAGTCACCGCCGCTGGATAACACCTCCAGCACTCCGATTCTCTGGTTTGTCACCTTCTGCCCCTTTTCCCGGAGCAGCTGCACACAACCTTCTTTATCCATGACCAACCTCATATAGAATAATATGCTGCTATTTTAAAACTCTAATTGTGTATCTTCCAACATCTGTTCAAAAATCCTGGACACTGCCTCCAGTTCCTCGTCATCCTCAACAAATTCATATTGGGCCGTTTCATTTTCTTCCTGGGAAGTATCTTTCAAAATATAAGCCTGCGCTTCCTCATCATCCGAATCAGAAACCAGCAGATAACTGCGTCCGCCCACTTTCGCCTGTCCTTCCACGTAAAATTCCAGCTCCTGGCCGTCCTCAGCCTCGAATTTTATTTTCTCCATAATATTTCCCGCTTCACTCTCTCTTCTGAAACTGTCAGCAGATCATTCACTTACAGTTCCCCAAAATCCAAATATCCCTGCAGAATAAACATTGCAGCCAATTCATCCACGTACTTTTTCCTGTCTTCCCTGCGTACCTTTGCCTCTTTCATTGTCTGGTAAGCTTCCACAGTGGTCAGCCTTTCATCCCACATCACAACAGGCAGGCCTGTCCTCTTTTTCAGAATTTTCTGAAATTCCAGTGATTTCTCAGCCCTGTTCCCAATGGTATTATTCATATTTTTCGGAAATCCCAGCACAATAGACTCCACCTGGTATTCTTCAATCAGCGCGTCAATCCGCGCCAGGGTCTGCCTCAGTCTCTTTTCTGACTTTCTTCTGATAGTTTCCACACCCTGGGCCGTTATGCCCAGGGCGTCGCTGACAGCCACCCCTACGGTCTTCGAACCGTAATCCAGTCCCATAATCCTCATATTAACGTTCCCAGGATTTATTCCTGATATATTCCGTCAACAGTTCTTCCACCAGCTCGTCCCGCTCCACTTTCATAATCATGCTTCTGGCGCCTTTATGGCTGGTGATGTAAGTGGGGTCTCCAGACATAATATATCCCACAATCTGATTCACCGGATTATAACCTTTTTCATCCATGGCATTATAGACCAGATCCAGAACTTCCTTTACCTGGAATTCCATCTCCGGCTTTGTTTTAAAATATTGCGTATTATCAATATTTCCTCCCATAAAATTATCACGTCCTTACAAAATAATCTCCACTTATGCTCTATTCTAATATAAAACGAAAAAAAATACAACGAAAATTTTCACAAACCCGCATTCTGCGCGGTAAAATCAATTAACCGCCCCCGCATCACATGGGGTTCCCAGTACCCGTCCAGCTCCACCTGGACTCTTTTGTTTACCCATTGGGAGGCATCCGTCCCCTGCCAGGCCGCCGCCGCCTTTACGTACTTTCTGGTATGCCCTGCCAGCCGTACCGTACCGTCCTTTAGGCTCTGCACCTCCTCAATCAAAAGCTCTGCCTTCAAATGGCTGTGCCTATCCTCGTATTTCTGCGCCTGCCGCTCATGAAGCTTTATCATCTGCTCGCTTCTGGCATGTTTCGTGTGCTTGTCAATCTGCCCATCCATGTCAGCCGCTCTGGTGCCTGCCCGTCTGGAATACTGAAAAATATGAGTCTCATAGAATCCGATCTCTTCCACAAAACGATAAGACTCCAGAAATTCTTCTTCTGTCTCCCCTGGAAATCCCACCATCACATCTGTGGTCAGGGCCGGGTCGGAAAAATATGTCCGCAGAATCTGGCATCTCATTCGGTATTCCTCCGCCGTATATCTGCGGTTCATCCTTTTCAGCACACGGTCACTGCCGCTCTGCAGGGACAGATGAAAATGCGGGCAGACTTTCGGAAGCTGTGACAGCCCCCGGGCAAATTCCTCAGTTACAATCCCAGGCTCCAGAGAACCCAGACGGATTCTCGCCACATTCTCTACCTGGTGGACCCGCCTGATCAGTTCCAGCAGTCCCGGCTTTTTGTCTGGAAAATCCACTCCATATGAGCTGAGATGAATTCCCGTCAGCACAATTTCCTGATAGCCAAGCCCGGCCAGATTCTCCACCTCTGCCACCACATCTTCCGGGCTGCGGCTTCTCACTCTGCCTCTGGCATAGGGAATCACGCAGTAAGAACAAAACTGGCTGCATCCGTCCTGTACCTTAATATTTGCCCGGACGTGACCGGAAGTCCTGCTGATTGTCATATCTGTATACTCCCGGACCTGCCGCATATCCTGTACCGGCGTGCAGCTGGCAGACTGCTGCCAATATTGTTCCAAGATCTCTGCAATCTGGTTCTTACGGTCGTTTCCCACCACCAGATCCACCATATCATCGGCAGCCAGCCTGTCCGCCCCGGTCTGCACGTAACACCCCGCCGCCACCACAACCGCCTGGGGATTCATCTTTTTTGCCCGATGGAGCATCTGGCGGGATTTCCGGTCCGCAATATCTGTCACCGTACAAGTATTAATAATATACACATCCGCGCCGGGAGCAAACGGACAGAGTTCATATCCTGCCTGTTCTAAAAGCTGCCCCATGGCATCCATCTCATAAGCATTTACTTTGCACCCCAGATTGTGAAGGGCTGCTTTTCGAGTCATAACTCCACCTCATTCTCATTACCATGTATCACACAATTGCAAAATGCCTATTCCACAATCAGAGTTTGGACGAAATAGACAAATATAAAGGGATTTTTAAACGGTTTTGCGCTCTATTTTATCTATTTTATCCAAATCTTTCACCTTTGATTGTAATATTTGAAAGCAGTTTCACGATTATCCCCGTACAATTTTATGAATAATCTGACGAAAGTTTTTCTCATTTAGTCTTGACTTTTAAAATTGCAGATTGTAAGATTAGGACAGCAAAAATAAAAATGAACACGGGAGGATTACAAAAATGAAAAACGTACAGATTTCACTGAATTCCATAGATAAAGTAAAGGCTTTTGTTAATGAAATCAGTAAGTTTGACTGCGACTTTGACCTGGTATCCGGAAGATATGTCATTGATGCTAAATCCATCATGGGTATCTTCAGCCTGGTTCTGTCCAAGCCCATCGACCTGAATATCCACGCTGACGGCCGGAACCTGGATGAAGTTCTGGAAAAGATCAAATCCTATGTGATCTAACTCATATCAAACCGGGACAAGCGGGAGAATCCGGCAAAGCCGGATTCTTTCTTGTGCCCTCTGTCTCTCTTTACTCCCCGCCTCTCTCCCACCTATTCTTAATCCGCAGATAATTGCACATTCTATTTTGCCCAACCTCGTCCGTCTGGCTCAACTAGGCAATTACTGCCCTCCTCCGATTTCCACAACCTCCACACTGTCAATGGCCGCATCCACCAGCTCTCCGATTTTTTCCTTCAGCTTCTGCTCTGATCTTTGAATCGCTTTCAGGTTAGGCTTTGTGACAGGATGCTTGGCCACAAAAATGGTACAGCAGTCCTCATAGGGCAGAATGGACGTTTCATATGTGTCAATTTTCAGAGCCACATCCACAATATCCTGCTTGTCAAAGGCAATCAGCGGCCGGTATACCGGAAGACTGCACACCTGGTTGGTAACTGCCAGACTCTGCATGGTCTGGCTGGCCACCTGCCCGATGCTCTCCCCGGTGATGGTTCCCTGGCATTTATCCTTCAGGGCAAAATGCTCGGCAATCCGCATCATATAACGGCGCATGAGTATGGTCAGCTCATCATGAGGGCACTTGTCATAAATATACATCTGAATATCCGTAAAATTCACCACATACAGCCGGATGGGGCCGCAATATTTGGAAATCTGCGCCGCCAGGTCCACAACTTTCTGCTTCGCCCTCTCACTGGTATACGGCGGCGCGTGAAAATACACCGCTTCTATGGACACTCCCCGCCGTGAAACCATATAGCCGGCCACCGGACTGTCAATCCCGCCGGAAAGCAGCAGCATGGCTTTTCCGTTACAGCCTGCCGGCATTCCGCCCAGTCCCGGTATCTCCTGGGAGTATACATAAATTCTTTCCCGAATTTCCACATTTAATAACAATTCCGGCTGATGAACATCCACATGGGTTCCCGGAAACGCTTCCAGCACTGCTTCTCCCAGGAGAGCATTGATTTCCATAGACTGTAAGGGGTAAGATTTTCTCGCCCTGCGGGCGTGTACCTTAAACGACTGATTACATTGCGGATAGATCCGTTTCATATAATTTACCACATCTTCTTTCAAATGGTCAAATCCCTGATCCTCCAGAATCTGCACCGGGCAGATGGCTACAATCCCAAATACCCTCTGCAGCGCCTCCAGACATTCTTGGTAATCATACTCCCTGGACTGGCACTCCACATAAATGCGCCCCTGTTCCTTATGCACCTGAAAATCCCCTTCCACCGGGCCAAGGGCCCAGCGGATCTGGTCAACCAGTGCATTTTCAAATAAATACCGATTTTTCCCTTTCAGCGCAATCTCGCCATATTTTATCAAAAAAGCCTGATAATCCATTCGCTTCTCCTTTTATTTCTCCGGCATATTCCCACATACCCGGAAAATACGCCTGCAAAAAACTCCCAAAATCCCGCGTTCCGGGAATATCACTAACGCCTTGCATACCGCTTCAGCACAGGCACAATTTCTCCCAAAATCTCCAGACAATACTCTATCTCTTCCTGTGACGTATCCTCACACAGACTGAACCGTACCGTGGACTCTCTCTGCTTTGGTTTCATGCCCATAGCCGTCAGGGTGCTGCTCCCCGCCCTTTTGTGGGTGGAACAGGCAGACCCGGCTGAGATATACACGCCTTTGTCCTCCAGGGCATGCAGCAGCACCTCGCTTCTGATTCCTGTAAAACTGGCGCTGACAATGTGGGGAGCCCCCAGGCGTACATCCATTCCGTTCACCAGCACCCCCTCCATCCGGGCAAGCCCGTAAGCCAGCAGCTCTTTCATCTGATACATATGTTTTGTCTTTTTGTCAAAATCCCGGTAAATCTCATCCACTGCTACCCCAAGCCCGGCGATTCCCGGTACATTATCTGTCCCGGAGCGCATACCGCCCTGCTGTCCGCCGCCCAGTATCTGCGGCTGAATCCTGGACTGTTCCCTGACATACAGAAATCCAGCTCCCTTTGGCCCATGTATCTTATGGCCACTGACAGACATGAGATCAATACCCATTCTGCCAGGATAAATCCGATATTTTCCAAATGCCTGTATGGCATCCACATGAAACAGCGCGCCAGGGGCTTTCTCACGGAGGATACCGGCAATCTGCTCCACTGGCTGGACAGAGCCTGTTTCATTATTCACATACATGACAGAAACCAAAATGGTCTCTGGATTCAGCGCCTCCTCCAGAGCATCCATAGAAACTACCCCCTGGGAATCCACAGGGAGAATCACGGTCTCAAACCCCAGTTCTTCCAGACGCTTCACCGGCTCCTGCACCGCCGCATGCTCGATGGCGGTGGTCACTATCCTTTTCCCGTTCCTTTTATTTGCCATGGCTGTCCCCAATATGGCCAGATTATTGGATTCTGTCCCCCCAGAGGTAAAGTAAATCTCCTTTTCTTTTGCTTTTAACTGGCGGGCAATGATCTCCTTTGCCCTTTTCACATAGCCTTCCGCCTCCACACCCTTCTTGTGCATGGAAGATGGATTTCCATAATCCTCCACCATGGTTTTGACCACGATTTCTTTCACACTCTCACAGCACCAGGTGGTGGCTGCATGGTCCAGATACACTTCCATTTTCACACACCTCCCTGCCGTCCGTCCAGATGGAACATGAGCACAGACAACAGGGCCAGACCTGCCGTCTCCGTTCTCAGAATCCTTCTGCCCAGTGTCATGGGGTGATAACCCATGCTCCGGGCCAGAGCCGCCTCTCGCTCATCGAAACCGCCCTCCGGTCCGATGAAGACCGCCACATCCTGCCCCGGAAGAAGACTGCGTACCCGCTCTCTGGCATCCTCCATCCCCTGCGCCTTCTCATAGGGAATCCATCTCACCGGACACTGCTGCCCGTATTCCAGAGCCTGCCGGAAACCGCACACCTGATGGATATGGGGGACGAAGCCCCGCCCCGACTGTTTCGCCGCGCTCTCGGCAATCTGCTGCCACCGGGCAGTCTTCTTCGCCGCCTTTTTCTCGTCCAGCTTCACCACTGTTCGCATGGTGTCCACCGGAATCACTTCATGCACCCCCAGCTCCACGGCTTTTTGTATAATCCATTCCATCTTATCCCCTTTGGGAATTCCCTGGAACAGATAGATTCTGCTGGGCAGTTCCGCCTGGGTATCCTGTACGTACATAATGTGGGCAGTCACCTGCTGTTCTGTAATCTCTTCGATATAACAGGTATATTCCTGTCCCCCAGGGCCGCTGGCTGACAGCTGGTCTTTTGGGCTCATCCTCAGCACATTGCGTATATGATTCACATCACTGCCGGTGATACGAATCTGAGATTCCCCGATCTGGTCTTGTTCTACAAAAAAACGCCGCATCTCTCACTCCTTCTTGGCCGTCAGAGATACCCACTCGCCCTGACGGGTAGTCTCTATCACCTTCATGCCCGCCTGCTCTACCGCCTGGCGCACTTCCTCCTCTTTCTGGTCCAGGATTCCGGAGGTGATGTACAGCCCGCCCGGCTTCAGATACCGGACTGCCACCGGTGACAAAGGCACCAGCACATCCGCCAGAATATTGGCGGTGACTAAGTCATACTGTTCCCTTCCCGCCTGCTTTTGCACCTGGGAATCGGTAATAATGTTTCCGATAATCAGCTCAAACTGTCCCTCCGGCACATGGTTGGCCTGCATATTCTCCCGGACAGCCGAGACAGCACAAGGGTCCAGGTCTGTACCCAGCACATGGTCAATTCCCAGCTTACATCCCACAAGCCCCAGGATGCCGCTTCCGGTTCCCACATCCAAAAGGCTCATCCCCGGTTTCACATACTTCTTCAACTGGCGGATGCACAGCTGGGTGGTCTCATGCATCCCGGTGCCGAAAGCCGTCCCCGGGTCCATGTGAAGCAGCATGGTATAGGGCCGTTCCTCCCTGGGCTGCTCCCAAGATGGCACAATGAGAATATCATCCACATAAAACTGGTGAAAGTATTCCTTCCAGTTATTCATCCAATCCTTATCTTCTGTCTGGGAACCTGTGACAGATGCCGGGCCGATATCCGTAAACTGTTTCAGCTCCTCGAGGGCCTCTTTCACACCCTCCAGAATCTTTTCTTTGTCTTCTTCCTCATCCAGATAAAAGCTCACATAGGCTATGCCGTCGTCTTTTGGTCCCTCTGGCAGCAAATCCACAAACATTTCCCGGCATTCCTCCCGGGTAAGGGGCTGCTTGTCCTCAATCTCCACCCCCTGGATTCCCAGCTCTGCCAATGTAGCTGCCACCAGGTCTTCCGCCTCTGTAATCGTCTCTATGGTAAACTTATTCCATCTCATCTCAACACCTGCTTTCCACTCCCAAATCTCTCCTACAAACCGGTTCCATAAACTGCCAGGGGAATGGTAACCAGAGAGAACATTGTACTCAGCACAATCCCTTTCGACAGCAGTGTCCCGTCCACGCCATTTTCCTCGCACAGCATCAGCGGCAGATTTGCCACCGGCATGGCTGCCAGCAGTACGAATGTCCCTGCCATCTCCCTGTCACATGCCAGCCCTTTAAGAATCCACCCAAAGGCAATGGGTATCAGCACATGGCGAAGGGCCACATACCCATACAGCCGCTTTTCCCTGAAAATTTTCCCCAATGGCATCCCCGCCAGGGAGATGCCGATCACCATCATGCTCAAAAATGTGGTGGCAGACCCAGTATAATCAACAGTCTTTACGAGAATCTCCGGCAGCGGCGGCTTCAAAAGAAAAATCCCAATACAGACAGCACCCGCCACTGTGCCCACGTTAATCACGCTCCGCTTAGGCGCATCCGGATTCTCATTGTATCCGGCTGCCAGACGCACTCCATACGTATAGACAATAATGTTAAAGATTATAGTACAGATGACCACATAAATCAATACTTCTGTGCCCAGCACCGCTGAAACTACCGGAATACCGATAAATCCAATATTCCCAAACAAAATCATCAGCGTATACTGGTCCTGCTCCAGTCTGTCCTTCCCGAAAAACCGGGGCAGTATTCTCCCCAGCAGAAACAGCCCTCCATACATGCCCATGCCGATTCCCGCCGCCAGCAGCAGTTTCCCATTGCTGATACCGCCGCCGCTCTCCATCACGCTGGTCAAAAGCAGCGCCGGATTACAGATATTGACCACAACTGCAGACAGCACCTTCCCTGCCTTTTTATCCACAATCCCTTTTCTGCACGCGGCAAATCCAATCGCAATCAGCAGAAAAATCATACACATCTGCCGGAAAATTACAGCTGCATCCATCACTCATTTTCCTCGTCTTTCCTATTTTACAGTCACTTTACAGGACGCCTTTCTCCCGCTTCCGTCTTTGGCTGTGGCAGTGATAAATGCCCGTCCTTTTTTCTTCGCCTTTACCACTCCTTTTGCAGATACCTTTGCCACTTTCGGGTTGGTGCTCTTCCAGGACACCTTCTTATTATAAGCGCTGGCCGGGCTCACCAGGGCAGTCAGGCGGAAACTTTTCTTCTTTTTTATCCGATAGCTGGACCGGTTCAGTGCCACTTTTGCCACCATACGGTCAATTTCTGTATAATCTTTATAACGGTACACAGACACATTGGAAGAGGTCCCGGTCCACAAAGCCCGGTTATTCCAGGGCCACAGATGATTATACCAGACCCGGTTGTAATCGTTCCCGAAATTGGCTTCATAGACCTGAACGCCTCTTTTATTGCTTTCCATAAATACCGCCTGATGGATACCGCCCTTTCCCGTCCACCGGATCACATCTCCGATCTTGGCATAAGAAAACAGAGTCTTCATCTCCTCTGTATTTTTCGTACTCACCGTTTTATACACCAGGCCATAATCCGGAGACCCGATATAGTATGGCTTCTGAAACGCTTTCTTGGTCACGTGCATGACAAATCCTGCGCATTCATGTCCCGTGTAGTGCCACAGTACGCCGTTTTTCACATAGGAGACCGTAACCCAGTCATGAAAATAAGACCCGTGGGGATATTCCCTGGTTACTGCCTTTACCCGGTCGGCAATGACAGCCGCCTGGGGCCTCTCCGGCACAAAACTCCCTCCCAAAATCAACACTGCGCACAAAGCCGCTAATGCCCGCCTTGGGGCCTTCCTGTCTCTCATATGCTGCCTCCCTGCATTTTTCGTATCCCAAAAAGCTCCCTGCCGCTCCACCTGCCGCCATACACAGATGGTTTTTTGGAACACACGGATAGTCACCTCCATTATAACCGAAAAACGGCACAGCTACAACAGCCATGCCGCCTTTCATTTATCATTTTTTCTTATTACAAGCCTTATCAAATGCTTTCAGGGCCTCTTTTGCCTCCCGGTTCAGCTTGGTGGGAACCTGGACCACCAGGGTCACATAGTGGCTTCCCCTGTGCCTGCTGTTGCGGATACTGGGAACCCCTTTATCCTTTAACCGGATACGGGTGTCTGTCTGGGTTCCCGGCTTCACTTCATACATAATATCCCCGTCAACGGTGGATATGCGGACTTCTCCTCCCAGGGCTGCCTGTGCAAATGTGATAGGCGCAGTGGAGTAGATATCGTCGCCCCTGCGCTGGAAAATGGGATGTCTGGCAACCACTACCTCTACAAGAAGATCCCCTCTGGGACCGCCGTTAGTGCCCGGTTCCCCTTTCTCCCGGATACGAACAGACTGGCCGTTGTCAATCCCCGCAGGTATGGACACCTTAATCTTAGTCCGCTTGGACTGATACCCGGTGCCCCGGCATTCGGTACATTTTTCTTTTACCACTTTTCCGGTTCCGCCGCACTCCGGACACACCGACACATTACGTGTCATGCCGAACAGAGACTGCTGGGTATAGACAATCTGCCCTTCCCCATTACATTTTGGACAGGTCTCTGGCGATGTTCCGGGCTTGGCGCCGCTGCCATTGCAGACATGGCATTCTTCCTTCAGCATCACCTCAAGCTCTTTTTCACAGCCGAATACAGCCTCCTCAAAGGTAATGTTGATACGGCCTCTTAAATTGGCGCCCTTCATAGGGCCGCTTCTGGCCCGTCTCCTGGCACCGCCGCCAAATAGATCTCCGAAAATATCTCCGAAAATATCTCCCATATCAGCTGCATTGAAGTCAAAACCCCCGAAACCGCCGCCGCCATTTTCAAAGGCGGCATGACCAAACTGGTCATACTGCCTTCTCTTCTCGCTGTCACTTAAAATGCCATATGCATTGGTGGCCTCTTTAAACTTCTGCTCCGCCTCTTTATCCCCAGGATTAGCATCGGGATGATACTTCTTGGCCAGCTTCCGGTATGCCTTCTTTATCGCTGCCTCGTCCGCATTTC
>Ga0137308_102067_pt1 | contig 15382 bp, 20 predicted proteins | sample Inofrocosms_June_FD_97181 | JGI IMG/M metagenome (GOLD analysis project Ga0137308, IMG submission 97181) | Mouse cecal microbial communities from Vienna, Austria - N-Acetylneuraminic and N-Acetylglucosamine D2O microcosms_June | ecosystem: Host-associated > Mammals > Digestive system > Large...
GGAGGTTTTAATTAGGAACTATGGGATTGAATGATACTGCATGGGAAACTTTATTTGTCCGCCACAATATACTTGATGAAATTTCAAAAGTCGGACTGTTTCGGATTACTGCTGACCAAATCAAAGCTGAGCGCGAGCCACGACTAATGACGAAATTCGATCATAGAGTTAATCTTCCGTCAATCTTTAGAGATAACAATCTTGTTATCCTACCTGTGACTCGTGGAGATTATGTTATATCGAGGTTTTCGGCGTATCACGATTTCGAGAGATGTGCGCTTGAATGTCAAAGGGTCAATTTGCCATTAGGCATTCAAAGCCTTCTGCCGCAGTACATTGTAAGTGAGGCCATCGCACTTAACTGTGCAAATGCCTGCGGTATTCTTGAAGATTTTCTTGAAGACGAAAACCTTGTTCCTACCGTGAGTGGACGCATGAGTTCTGGAGAGTTTCGTTTTAACATTTCGACTGGTGGAAATCAACAAGCCGTTGATGTTCGTAATTCTCAAATTGAGATTGATGCAGCATACGAAGGCCGTAGTTGCCTTGCCTTATTTGAGGCGAAACGTGATATATCAAATGATTTCTTGGTGCGGCAACTTTACTACCCTTATCGAGCATGGTGCGACCGTGTCACAAAGAAAATCAAACCAGTATTTCTTGTTTTTTCAAACGGTGTATTCTATTTGTATCAATATGAATTCACCGATCCACAGAATTATAATTCTTTGTCACTTGTAAAACAAAAGAATTATATTCTTTCCCCGGAAATTACGCTTGCCGATATACAAGCGATTGTTGAGAACACTCTAATCTGTTCGGAGGCGGAAGTGGCTTTTCCTCAAGCCGACAGCATGAAAAGGATTGTCAACCTTATGGAGATGTTGTCAGAGAGAGATATGACGAAGCAGGATATAACCAACAGGTACATTTTCAGAGAAAGGCAGACAAACTACTATACTACTGCTGGTCATTACCTCGGCTTTATAGAGAAAGGTGAAAGGCGTTCAGACGGTTTTGTCTATTTCTCTCTGTCTGATGTTGGTCACCGCGTAATGAAAATGCCATACCGGGAACGGCAAATTGCAATTGCTACAGCTATTCTTCGTCATAGAGCTTTTAATGAAACGCTGAAAATTCATCTTCAGTGCGGTGAAATGCCGAACATAAATATGATCGTGCAAATTATGCAAAATTGTGGTGTTTACAATGTCGGATCTCCCGAAACGTTCAAACGCCGAGCCTCAACAATCAGAGGTTGGATTGAATGGATTCTGGGACTAATTGAAGGTGAATAAGCCTATACATCAAAATACACAGCTATGTCAAAAAACACAATTCAAAAGTGGGAGCCTGATGATTTTTTCTTAAAAGAAACAACTGTCTGGAGTTTTCCTGACCATGGCGATTGGGCTACACATAATTCCAAATGGCGTGGAAACTGGACGCCTTACATACCAAGAAATATCCTGTTAAGGTATTCCGAAGAAGGTGAGTTGGTACTCGACCAGTTCGCCGGAGGCGGAACGACTTTAGTTGAGGCAAAATTGCTCAATCGAAATATAATCGGTGTTGATATCAATGAAAGCGCTTTGCTTCAATGCCGGGATAAAACAGCTTTTACTTATGCGGGTGCCAATGGGAATGTTTATCTCAGGCGAGGAGATGCAAGAAACCTGAACTTTATTCCGAACGAAAGCATCGACCTCATTTGTACTCACCCGCCCTATGCAGATATTATTCGATACAGCCAGAATAATCCAGAGGATTTGTCGTGTTTAAGTGTTCCATTGTTTCTGGAAGAAATGCACCGTGTCGCACAAGAAAGTTTTCGCGTACTAAAACCTCACAAATATTGCGCTATTCTCATAGGTGACTTGAGAAAAAGAGGTCATATTGTGCCACTGGGTTTCGAGGTGATGCGTCTTTTTAATGATGTTGGATTTAAGACAAAGGAAATTATTTTCAAGGAGCAGCACAACTGCCATTCTACAGGATATTGGAGGGCAAATAGCAGTAGAAAAAGTTTTTTGCTGATAGCCCATGAATATTTGTTCGTGTTTGACAAGTAAGGGAAGTTATCCTACCAGAGAACAGATCGGACAAAGAGAGGAGGGAAAACTATGGATTATAACGAGAAAGCTGTTTGTCCTCATTGTGGTAAAACAGCCACAGGTCACGATGAAATTGAAGAAAAATTTGGATATCGCGATATGGGCGATGGACGAGTTATTGTGCAGTCGTGGTGTCGCGAATGCAGAATTGAAGAACGCCGCCAGAATGGATGAACAATATATTAGCCGTGTTGGAGAGATTGTCAAACATGAACGGCGCTTGAAGTAGGTTATGCGGTGACAGTTTCGCTACTTCGCGAGCAGTGCATTTGTTCCCACAAATGCTTAAAATGGACTTCCAGCATGACCGCTGGAAGTCCATTTTTGCTCGTTGGGGCCGTACCCCAACCCCCGTGAACAGCCCCGTAGCCGGGGCTGGCTGCGCGTTCGTTTCACGAACGCTGTTGTTCCTGCTACCGCAGGAACGGGCGGGGCTTTCGCCCCTTGGAGAGCCGGAGAAGCGGCAGACACGGCCTTGCTGGAAAAAGAAAAACGGGGCTGGTCTGTACCTCTTGCCGCTATCGGATAGCGGCAAGGCTCGCAAGCGACTGTCTGGACAATTCCCAAATCTCGTCCAGGCGGTTCTGTAAATCTTCAATGTCCGCCACATAGATGCTCCCGGTTTCGTTCGCCCGTTTAGCGTACTGGTTCAGATTATCGGAGCATCGCCGGAGCATGACAGTAAGCTGGCGCACATCCTTCAGGTCCAGCCGGATACAAATTCCGTCCAGCGCCATCTTGCGGACATAGGCGCTCATAGTCAGAATTCCGGCGTCCTCCATTTTGAGTTTTATCCGCTCCTTGTCCTCCGGCGAGATGCGGATTTTCAGTTCTTCGGTTCGGTTGCTCATTGCTTTTTGGCTCCTCCCCTCGCAAATAAAATCAAGCCGTTTTTGATTTCCGACATCGTGCCGCAAATCAGATTTTCAAAAAATGGCCGGACACAGGAGGCCAATTCCCATGTCCGGCACATATTCCGTGTTTCTGTTACGGTTAGTGGTGGTGACATATTTTGACACCACCAACAGCCGTAACGCATTTCATTCTAACCGTTACAGATAATCAAGTGGTACTTTTGACCACTTGATTATTCGTAACACCATGCGTAAATTCGTTACGATTGAGGTAAGGGGTCAATTTGACCACTCACCTTATCCGTAACGCTCTGGCGATACGCCCGCTGGCGGCAGGCATTGCAGCAGTAGACCGCATCCGACCGCTTGGGGGTAAAGGTTTTTCCGCATCCTTTGCAGACCCGGTTTTGCCGTTTTTCCAATCGCCGCCGCTTCAAATCTTTCTGATAACCTCGATTCCCGCACAGATGATAATAGCAATATTTCTTACTGACGATTCGGGTGTAGAACACACGGCCACAGCCTTTGCAGATGATCTTCCGCACAGCCGAGTACGGCCTTATCCCGGCGAGTTTTTCTTCATACCACTGTTTCAGCGTTTCCTGATTTTCATATTCCCAATCGCAGTTCCACATGGAATATTCCCTTCTTTCCATATGTCAAGGCGGGCCAAGTATACCTGACCCGCCCATTCCGTTTTTATACGGTTTCTGCTTCCTGCTTCTGCCTATACCGCATTTTGCTGTGCGCTTTCCTCTGGCAAGCCTCACAGCAGTACCACCCTTTTCCCGGCCATCGTAAACGGCGATCACCCGGTCGGAGTGTTCCACCATATAGCGATTGCGGTGGGAGTAAACGCTGGGCTGGTATTCCTCCCGGATGACAATAACATCCGCACAAGCCTCCAGCATCTCATAGGTCCACTTCTTTTGCCGCAGATTGTCAAGCCGCTTCTGGTAGGGGATCACGGCCACAAGCTCCAGCGCCGGATTTGACTTCCGCATTTCCAGCACAATCTCGGCAAAATACTGGTCTACCCCCTCGGCAAAGCCGCTCATGAAGCGGATAAAGCCGTCAGCGACCGCCTTCTCGATCTCCTTCCGCAGAGCCGCCTTTATGCGGTTGATCTCCTTTTGGGGCAAGTCCCTGTGTCCCGTGACACAACAAGTCTTTTTCTGCATCTGTCTTTCCTCCATTTGATATTGATGGGCTGGCTGGTTCCTTCCGTTTGAAGCGGCTCTGTTTCAACATACCCGGCCACAGCTCCCACGGTCAAGGATGTCGCAGGGCAACACGCATGAGTAGGTATAACCTTTTACTCTTGCCAATAATAGTAGATATAATTTAGCAAGTCAATGATAATACCCTTTTTCACTTTGCGAATATGCCTATTGCATAAGGTACAATCTAATACAAGGCGGAGGTGAGGGCGATGTATGAAGATTTTCTCCCAGAGCGGCTGGCAAAGCTAAGGACGCAAAAGGGCGTATCAGCCCGTGATATGTCCTTGTCGCTGGGGCAGGCAAACAACTATATCAACAACATCGAAAACAAGAAGGCCCTGCCTTCCATGCAGGCGTTCTTCTATATCTGCGAGTACCTTGATGTGACGCCCCAAGAGTTCTTTGATGAAGGGAACGCCCACCCGGAGGCACTCCAGGCATTTATAGCGGAAGCGAAAAAGCTGGATTCCCAATCGTTGGAATACATCCTCGGCATCATGAAAAAGCTGAATGATACAAAATGAAGCGGCCAAGCGACTGGCCGCTTCATTTTGTATTGTACCCGGTGATATTCAGGATATGTCCTGCTTCTATACCGGCGATAATCCAAGAAATGTCCAAGGTAAATAGAGGGTTGCCCGGATTCTTGAGTTGTTCAGAGAAAAGAAGTATAATATGCTTTGCTGGGATGAATATGGACTACACAGCGAAATTAAGTATTGCTACCGACCAGAGAGCCGGGAGTATCTTATTTCCAAAATAGATGCCGTGAATAACTAAAGCGAAACGAATACTTTGAAATGGAGGAGGAAGCTATGGCAGACATATTGATTGTTGAAGATGAAAAAGCCATGCAGGACATCATTGCAGACTATATGCGAAAGGGTGGGCATACCTGCTTTACCGCTGACGATGGTGTAGATGCCCTTGTTATACTGAAAAACCATCCCATGGATTTAATCATCCTGGATGTGATGATGCCCCATCTGGACGGCTTTTCCGTCTGCAAGATGGCGCGGGAAATGAGCGATATGCCCATTATCATGCTCACCGCCAAAAGTGCAGAGGACGACAAGCTGAAAGGCTACGACTACGGCGCAGATGATTACATGACGAAGCCGTTCAGTCCCAAGATCCTGCTGGCAAAGACGAACGCTCTGTTGCGCCGTTCTTCCCCCGCTTCTGCCGGAGCAATTAACGCTGGGAAGATCATGCTCCAGCCGGGTGCCCACAAGGTTTATCTGGACGGCCAGGAGATCACCTTGACCCATAAAGAATATGAATTGCTTGCCTTTCTCATGGCAAATCCCGGACAGATTTTTAATCGGGAACAGCTCTTAAACCGTGTCTGGGGCTATGATTTCGAGGGAACGACCCGCACTGTGGACACCCACATCAAGACCCTGCGGCAAAAGCTGGGGGACGAGAGCAAGCATATTGTCACTCTGATCCGCTCCGGCTATAAATTTGAGGTGGCAGTATGAAAGAATTATTTTCACTCCGCACCGTTCGGAAAAAGATTTTAATGCTTTCCAAACTGGCGGGAATTGCACTGATCTTCTCTTATATCCTGTCAACCGGCCTGCCTGTCAGCAAGGACGCCTCCCTTCTGATTTGGCTCGGATTTGTCTTGCTGTTGATTTTGGGCATCGACTTTTTTATGCAACGCTTTATCACAAAACCGATTGACAAACTGAACACCTCCGCAAAGCGTATGGCAGGGCTGGACTTTTCAGCACCCTGCGACCTTGTTTCGACCGATGAATTTGGGGAATTGTCCTCCAGTCTGAATACGATGGCTGAAAATCTTAGGCAGGCCCTTGCCCGTCTGGAGGATGCAAATACCCGGCTTGAAGGGGATGTAGAAAGGGAGCGGCTTCTTCTGGCCGAGCGAAAAGAGTTAGTAGACAGTCTTTCCCATGAGATGAAAACCCCACTGGGCATCATTCGGGCTTATGCCGAGGGTCTGCAAGACGAGGCAGACGAAGCCCAGCAGCGGAAATACGCCCAGGTAATCATCTCCGAAGTGGAGCGCATGAACGGCCTGATCGTGACTCTGTTGGATTTATCAGCATTGGAAAGCGGCGCCGCAAGCCTGAATGTTACTCGCTTTGATTTCGTAGAATTGGTGGAAACAGTGGCAGGACGGCTCCTGATCGATGCTCCTGATACCAATTTTCAACTGCAATATGAATTGCCGGAGCAAAAGGTTTTTGTGCGGACAGACCGGCGGCGCATGGAGCAGGTTTTAAGCAATCTGATCGTCAACGCCAGGAAAAATGTGTACCACGGCGGTATTCTGCGGCTGGAGCTGACAGAGGACAATGGGGCGCTGCATTTCTCCATCTTCAATCAAGGCCAGCCTATTCCAGAAAATGATCTGCCCAAAATATGGGCAAAATTCTATCGGGACAGCGGCGCGGAATACAGCGGTTCCGGGCTGGGGCTGTCCATCGTGGCACAAATTCTGTCCATGCAAAATTTGCCCTATGGCGCAGAAAACCAAACAGACGGAGTCCGCTTTTATTTTTCCATCCCTGTCACAAAATAATTTCACACGGATCTCACAGCGGCCTCACACCAACTTCACACCGCATCCCTAAGCTCTCCTTATCCCAGACCTTCAAATCATTTCCAGAAAGAATTGGAGGCAACAAATAAGGAGGGTTTTTTATGTTTTTAGGTTTAGCGTGGTACTGGTGGCTGGTAATTGTGGCGGTGCTGATCATCTCCATCCCCTTCAAGGTCAAGTTTATGAAGTGGTGGAGCAAGCGCCAGCATGAGCAGAAGAAAGGTCAGCGTGGAAAGTGGGGTGATGACGAATGATTGAGGTCAAGAACCTGACATTCTCCTACAGCAAAGACAAGCAGGCCCTCCACGGTCTGGACTTCACCGTGGAGGACGGGGAGATTTTCGGCTTCCTGGGGCCGAACGGCTCTGGAAAGTCTACAACGCAGAAGATACTCACCGGGATTTTGAAGGGGCATGGCGGGAAAGTCTCCCTGTTTGGGCAGGACATCTCCGCTGCCCACGGGCAGGAGTTTTTCCGGAAAATCGGGGTCCTCTTTGAGTTTCCCTATCTGTACGCCAATTTGAGCGCCGTGGATAATCTGAACTATTTCGCTTCGTTCTATCCCAGGGAGCAGCGGCGGGATGTGAGGGAACTGCTAGATGCGCTGGAATTTAAGCCGGACTTTCTGAAAAAGCCGGTGTCCTCTTACTCCAAGGGAATGCGTCAGAGGGTGAGTATGGCGCGGGCGCTGGTGAGCAATCCCCGGCTGCTGTTCCTGGACGAGCCCACCAGCGGCCTTGACCCCTCCGGTGCGGTGCTGTTCCGTAAGATCATCGAGCAGGAACGCAAAAAGGGGACGACGGTCTTTGTCACCACTCACAATATGGTGGACGCTAACCTCCTGTGCGACCGGGTGGCATTCATCTCTAACGGGAACCTGGTGGCTCTGGATACACCAAAGCGCCTGAAGGAGAAAAACAGCAATCACCGGGTGGTCATCGATTATCTGTACCAGGGACAGCGGGAGTCGAAAACCATAGAGGCTCCAGAGCTGGAGGCGGGCATCCCCTTTGCCCATGATGAGATCATCAGCATCCACTCCCAGGAACCGACACTGGAGGATATGTTCATCCAGTACACAGGAAGGGGGCTGTCTTGATGGGAAAAGGCTTTTGCGCTCTGTTCAAAAAGGACTGCCGGATGCTGGCATCGGGAAAGTTCTTCCTGATGGCGATTGGTTTTCTGGCTCTCTATACGGCCTATGTGAACCTGGGCTATATCCGCTTCATGCAGATGGCGCCATACAATGTGTATCTGTACGACCCTGCAGGAACACAGGTCTCAAAATCAGCCCTGGTACAGACCGTTCCTTCAATGGAGGCTATGGATACCGCCCTGCTGGCCGATGCCAACGGCGTGGGGCTGGATGCCAGCGCCGGGGATGTGCGGGTGGTGCTTTATCCAGGTGCGGAACACATCGACCACCACCGGGCGGATTATGCGCTGTCCCTGCTGCAGCCCTCGGTGAGCCTATCCCCGGAAGTACTTGACACAAACACGCCGGAACAGAAAGCCAGGAAAGAGATCACCTGTGAACTGCTGTTTTTTGAGTTGGCCGCTGTGGGATTTTTGGGTATCGCCGCTGTGCTGTTCAAGGAAAAGGGCATGGGCGTGATTCGCGTCCACGCTATCCTCCCTCTGCGGAAAGACCTGTTCCTGCTGTCAAAGCTGGTAGTGTTCCTGCTCTCCGATCTGGTCTTTGCGGTACTGCTCACCCTGCTGAATACGGGTCTTGCAGATGGGGCGTCGGTGCTGCCTGCCGTCCTGCTTCAGACAGCAATCCTGTCGCTGATGATGGCACTGGTGGGATTGCTCTGCGCACTGCTGCTAAAGGACTTCCGGCAATTCACACTGGCTTATCTGGTCATTGCCATTTTTGCCGCAACACCTGTATTTCTGTCCGCCAATACATCGGTCAAGTTTGACTGGATCAATTATCATCCGTTCTATCATGTCTACATGGGGCTGAAAAACGCCTATTTTGGAACGACCATTTCGCCAGTCTATTATGTCGGTGCTGTCGGTACAATCGTGCTGCTGTTCCTGGCGGTGCGGCTTGCATTTCATCGGGAGATCGGAAAGGAGGGGTGAGGCATGAAAGGATTAAAATATCAGATGAAAAGCGTTCTGCGGGATAAATTCTGCCTGATGACCTTCCTGCTCCCTATTCTGGTGGCTGTGGCTTTGCATTTCATGGGTTCCATTGATATGTCCAGCCTGGGGGAACTGCACTTCGGCGTACTGGAAAACGACCTGTCTCCGCAGACGGTCACATGGCTGGAGCGGTATGGGCCGGTAACGGCTTATGGGACACAGGAAGAACTGACCGCCGCCATCAACGAGCCGTCTACCAATGTGATCGGCGTGAGGGCAGACTGTGACAGTCTCAAAACTGCGATCAGCGGGGACGAGCTGGATATTTTCCGGCAGGCGGCGGCGACCCTACCCACCCTCTATGAAAGGCGGGAAGCGGCGGGTCAGGCAGAAATCCAGACATTGGAACGCCCGGACATCATGGAAAGTCTGCAAGGCATCTTTATCCCTGCTGTGCTGATCGTCGCTATGTTTATGGGCTGTACATTCAACGCTATGAACATCATTTCCGAAAAGGAAGATGGCGTGGCCTTTGTCAACGAAATCCTGCCCATGACGCCCAGCCAGTACATTTTGCAGAAGGTGGTGGTGGGATTCCTCTTTGGAAGCCTGTCCTCCGTTGTGACTGCGTGTATCTGTTTCCGATTGTCCTTGCAGAATTTCGGGCTGATGCTGGGATTGATCGTGCTGTCATCCTTTGTGGCAGCGTTGATTGGCCTGTTTATCGGAAAGTTTTCCGAGGGTCTGATGATTGGAGTGGTCTATATCAAGATTGTCATGCTGCTGTTCCTGGCCGTACCTCTTGTATGCGCTCTAATCGGGGTAAATGGACCACTGGCGATCATCTGCAATATCGTACCATCCCAGCCAGCCTTTGATGGCATCATGGCCCTATCCGCCGGAAGTATGGGAACGGCAATGAAAGATACTGGTATTCTTGCAATTCACTATATCACATGGTTTGCGTTGTATGTTTTGATTTCTACCCAACGAAAAAAGCAGGCGGTTTGAGCATCCAAAAAAATCAGCCCAGCGGCGGTTTCGCTGCTGGGCTGACAGGTTTCCTTGAAACTACTCGTTTGCCGGGGCTGTATAGTGCGCCTGCACTGCGGCAGGAAGCTCGTCATACTGCACCTCACTCCAATCCAGAACGCCCCGGACAGGCATAACGGTCAGGCGGATAAAGGCTCCTTCCTTCAGTTCCCGGGAGGTCCCGAAGGTAATCTCTTTTTCGCCACCCTTTTCATCATAGGCCGTCAGCGTGTAGGAATAGGGCAAGTTGCCTTTGAAGCTAATGACACCCCCCTTGGTATCCACCTGCTCCACCTTGGTGTTGTCGATCTGGGCATAATACTCGGTGCTGCCGGAGCCAGAGAGGAACCATGCGCAAAATCCGATCAGGACAATGAGCAGAACAGCGGCGGCACCTATTGCAATTTTTATTTGTTTCTTCATGATGTTTTACACTCCTTACCAACCTTTTTTTGTGATAACCTGTTTGTGCTTCTTCGCTGTCTTTGGGGCCACGCTCTTTTTTGCAGTCGCCACAAAAACAGCAGAGACCAGCAAAGCAACCAATAGACTGAACATACAGATTAGCGGATTCCAGTGTACAGCCTCGTCATAGCTGCGGTATCCAACCAGTCCCATACTTGCGGTCACGGGATACAAATTTGCCAGGTTCATGTTCCCCGCCGCGAACATCCCGCCGTAGCCGTAGACGAAGGCCACAACCGCCCCGATTAAATGTCCGTTGGGGATTCGGGCGGCGATGGCGATGATTGGCAGAACCGCGATATAGAGGAACAGACAGTTGAACGTGATCTGCAACCCGGTTTGCAGGATGGCCGGCAGAGTCCCGCCGGGGAAACCCAAAAGGAAGGACGCGGACACGGTAAACACGGTGCTGGCAAGCCCCAGGAACAGGGAGAGCAGGCCGCAGACTGTCAGTTTACCAAACAGCAGCGCAGGAAAGGACACAGGGATCGTCAGAATGCTTTTCAACGTATCGTCTGTCCCTTCCCGATTGATGATATATCCGGTGATCAGGGCGATACACATGGGGAAGATCGTGGTGATGTTTTCCTTCATCACCTGCTCCGCGAAATGGGAGAATGTCCAAACGGTGCCGTCCAGGGCGGTAGTTGTGAAGATGGTGAGCAAGACGGCCAGGAGCATCAGCAAGATTCCCGCCCAGATCATGTTGTACCGTTTCAGCTTCCAAAGCTCGGTTTTTATCGTGACCAGCATCTCAATCGCCCCCTCTCTTTTTATACAGCCGGTCGATCAGCCAAATGGACAGCACCGACATCACGCCCAAAATCAGAACCGTCTGCGTGGTGGTGGGAACCAGATACTCCAGCCGACCCACGCTCTCCCTGACCCCATGGCGAACCATATCCCCGGCGCACCAGATGTTTAAGAGGGGAAGCGGCATCATCCAGCAGAGGAACTTGGGTAGGACCTCATAACAGCCCTCGACGGTCAGGCTCAGGACGCTGTAAAAGACGCACAGCAGGATGGAGAAGATATAGGTTTTGCTGAAAAAGACCACCAGCACCACTAGGGGCAGGGTACCCGCCGTGATGAAGATCCCCATCTCCACCGCCATCCACAGCTTATAGCCCAGCCCGCCCACCTCGGCGATCAGGCTTCCGCAGAAGATGGTGACAACAGCCGAGGACAGGCTGAAGAACAGCCCGAAGAGGAACAGGACGATGATCTTGGCAAAGATCATCTGGGTACTTGTTACCGGGATGGTCCGCAGGTTTTTGAAGGTGTCGCTGTCCCGCTCCATAAAGAACAGCATGGCGGCGATGACGCCAATGACACAGGGCAGAAGCAGCTCTACCGCATAGCCTATGACAAACTGGTAAAAGGCGTCAAAGAGTTCGGCCTTTGTGTCATATCGATCCATCATGCGGGGGGTAAGCATTATCACAGCCAGTGGAGGAGGAAACAGGAATGCGGAAAGGATCACAAAGGGAATGAACTTTTTCCGCTTTAGCTTCGCCAGCTCGCAGGAAATCAGTTTAAGCAATCCCCTCACCTCCCGTCACCCGCTTGAAGTAGTCCTCCAAGCTCTCCTCCACGGTCGCGGCCTCCGATACCTCCAAGCCATGCTGCACAAAGGCAGCGACGATTTTCGCCACAGAGATTTTACTCGAATCCAGTCGTAGAGTATGGCTGTCCTGAGTGGTGAACTGGTTTTCGTGGAAAACACCCCGCAAAATCTCCGCCGCCTGATTTGTATCGGAAACTGTGAAACGGACATACTTGTTGCTTTTGGCCTCCAGGTCAGCAAAGCCCTCCTCCTCCAACAGCACGCCATGATCGATGATGCCAATATCGTCCGCCAGCAGTGCCACCTCAGAGAGAATGTGACTGGAAATCAGGATGGTCTTGCCCCGTTCATCGCACAACGCCCGGATAAAAGAGCGGACCTCCGCGATGCCAATGGGGTCCAAACCGTTAATGGGTTCGTCCAGAATCAGCAGCTCCGGGTCGTGCATGACCGCCAGGGCGATCGCCAGCCGCTGCTTCATGCCCAGGGAGTATTGGGAAAAGAGTTTTTTGTCCCGGTAGGGCAGGCCCACCAGTTCCAGGGCGCTTTGGATGGCGTTCTGGTTTTTCAGCCCCCGCAGGGCGGCGAAAATGCGCAGATTCTCCGTCCCCGTCAGATTGGGATAGAAGCCAGGGGACTCGATCAGGCTGCCGATGCGGGGCAACAGCGTCTTCTCGTTGCCAGGCAGGGGCTTTCCCCAGATCGACACTTCCCCGGAGGTGGGCTGGGTCAAACCCAGCAGCATCTTCATGGTGGTGGTTTTTCCGGCTCCGTTCCGACCCAGCAGACCATAGATGCGGCCTCTTTGAACATGGATGTTCAGCTCTGCCACGCTCTTCTGCGCCCCATACTGCTTGGTCAGGTGATTTGTTTCAATAACATATTCGCTCATAGCGGTTACCTCCTTTGCGAGGTCAGTATACAACGCGATCCTTGAGCTATCCTTGAGGGAACCTTGAGATAACCTTGAGATTGCGCTGGTGGCATATACAATTTTAAGTTTCTACGCTATAATGAGCATGGACAGGAGGTACATCTATGTTGGATAAAGAGATTCTTGTCGTGGACGATGAAAAGGATTTGCGGACGATGATCCGCTCCATTTTTGAGAGCGCCGGATATACACAAATTACAGTAGCGGCCTCCGGGAGAGAGGCGCTGGCGGTGATGGCGAAAAAAATACCCGGCATCATCATTTTAGATGTGATGATGCCGGATATGGACGGGTTTGAGCTGCTCCAGGAAGTTCGGGCCGTCAGCAAGGTTCCCGTCCTCATGCTCACCGCGAAGGGAGAAGCCGAGGACCGATTTGCCGGGTTCGAGCTGGGGGCGGACGATTATCTGGTCAAGCCCTTTCTGCCAAAAGAACTGCTGCTTCGGGTCCAGGCGATCATGAAACGGGCCTATCCTGAAAAGAACCGGATTGTCACGTTGGATGCGGCCGCGGTGGATTTGGACCGGGCGGAGGTTATCCGAGATGGACAGCGGACACCCCTGACCGCGAAGGAGTACAGCATTTTTGAAAAGCTGGCGGAGAACGCAGGGCGGATCGTCACCATCGGCGTTCTCTGTCAAACGCTGTGCGGAGAAATCTGGCAGGGGTACGAGACCACCCTGATGACCCATATCCGGCATCTGCGGGAGAAGATCGAGGAAAATCCGTCAAAGCCCGTGTCGCTCCTGACAATGAAGGGCTTGGGGTATAAGCTGGTGGTAAAGGAGCCGGAGAAATGAAAATCGTGGAACGCTTCTTTCGGAAATACTTTTTATCTATGGTGGGCGTCATTGCGCTGTTCCTGCTGCTCAATGTTGTCCTGTTTTTCTCTATGCTGATTTGGGCCTGGCAGACCTCAACATCGGAAACGCCTGACCTCTCTATAAACGAAATATGCGATAGCATCATGATGGACGAGGAAGGCCATTTTGCAACGGCTGAGGGACTATCCGGGCTGTTGGAAGAAAATCATTCCTGGGTCATGATTCTGGACGATGCGGGAACTGTCATTTTTCAGAGAGGATTGCCGGAGGAACTGCCCCGGCGGTACACAACAATAGATGTTGCAAAATTTAGCCGGTGGTATTTGGGAGATTATCCTGTCTATGTGCGGGAGCATCCCCAGGGGTTGCTGGTAGTGGGCGGTGAAAAAGGCAGTCGGGCGAAATATTACTTTTCCGTCAATGAGAGCTATGTAAGAAAGCTGTTTGTCGGGCTGGTTGTAGTCTTTCTGACAAATATCATTGTAGTGGTTCTTCTGATCTGGAAGAACACCCGGCACATTGAAAAGGCAGTCACACCCATTTTGCGAGGGATTGAAACAGTTTCCTCCGGCCAGCCGGTCAGCCTCCCGGAGAAGGGGGAATTAGCGGAGATCAACCGGCAGCTCAACAAGGCTGGTGCTTTTATTGCCAAAAAGGATACTGCCCGCGCCGACTGGATCAGCGGCATCTCCCATGATGTGCGGACGCCCCTCTCGGTAATTTTGGGCTTTGCCGGACAGCTGGAAGATGACCGGACTCTCCCAGCCTCTGCCCGTGAGCAGGCGGCCTGCATCCGAAAGCAGGGAGAGCGACTGCGGAGCCTGATTTCGGATTTGAACCTCACATCAAGACTGGAATATGCCATGCAGCCCCTTCGGATGGAGACGGTCTATTTGGTGGAGCTGGCCCGGCAAGCTATCTGCGAGCTTTTGGACAGCGGCTTGGAGGAACGTTATGAGATAGAGTTCTGTGCCGACCAGGAAAGCGAATCGGTGTCCATCCTGGGTGACGAGGCCCTGCTGAAACGTGCTCTGGGCAATTTGATCCAGAACAGCATCGTCCACAATCCCCAGGGTTGCCGGATTGCTGTTTCGGTCCTGCGTGGGGAAGCCGGTATAATGGTCGATGTTGCGGACGATGGTGCAGGGGTATCGGCTGAAATGCTAAAGGAACTGACGGCAGACAGTCACCATTTGGAGAGTACGGATGAAAAGTTGAACCTGCGGCATGGGTTAGGTGTTCTGCTGGTTCGGCAGATTGTGGAGGTCCACAAGGGAACCATGACCATGGAGAGCGCACCACAAAAGGGGTTCAGAACTGTGCTGACTTTTCCGGCATAAATTATTTTGATTTTTTCAAAAGTAGATAAAAAGTTGGAAATTACCCGTTATAATATGTTTTTACAATTCCATCGCAAGATGTTTTGATTGAAAAGGAGCAGAAAACCATGTATGATAATCCATTCTTATACGCCGATGGAACGGCGAAGGAAGAAGATTTAGACCGCATTGAGCAGAAATTTCATATAAAAATCCCCAAGGAGATGCGGGAACACTATCTGGCCTATAACGGCGGGCGCCCGGAAAGAACCGTTTTTACGGACAAAAACGGCGACGAGTATTTTGTGGACCTGTTTATTCCTGTGCGGGAGAGATTTAAGCGGCCCATAGAAAAAACACTGGAGCTTTTGAGAGCGGATGGCG
>Ga0137308_102068_pt1 | contig 15371 bp, 14 predicted proteins | sample Inofrocosms_June_FD_97181 | JGI IMG/M metagenome (GOLD analysis project Ga0137308, IMG submission 97181) | Mouse cecal microbial communities from Vienna, Austria - N-Acetylneuraminic and N-Acetylglucosamine D2O microcosms_June | ecosystem: Host-associated > Mammals > Digestive system > Large...
AGTTCAGATACCCCTTGAACTGTTACGGCATCTGCCCATGAGAATTGCTACGCGATGGGGCAGATGCCCTTCGGCCACTACGTTTTCGTACGGTCAGCGCAGCGAGTGCGCAAACCTATTTGAACTGTTACCATTTAGTAACGTTTTACTGGAACTCTTAAGTTTCTTATGTTGACAAACGTACGATTTCGCACTACAATTTCGTAGAGTGGGATCGTATTTTATTGCCATGTATGCCAGAGGTTGCCAGTGACTGGGGTTCTGGTTACTGGTATCCCGGACAGTTTCATATAGAAAAAATATCGTGGACAGGGTTTTGGAGTAATTCCCCGGAGAGTTCCGGTATGTCCACCAGTATGTATATGAATGGAGAATGATGAATCCGACAGAACAGATTACCGGACAAACAAATGAAGTAAAGAAGGAAGAAAGGCCGGCCCTGCTGGAATTGAGGCAGATTGAGAAATCCTTTGGAGATACCAGGGTCTTAAAGGGGATTGACCTGACCGTAGGGGAGGGGGAGTTTGTGACACTGCTTGGCTCCTCGGGCTGCGGTAAGACCACTACCCTGCGGATCATTGCAGGTCTGGAGGAGCCGGATGGGGGGCAGGTGCTTCTGGAAGGCAGGGATATGAGGGGCTGGGGGCCGGAAAAACGGAATGTCAATACCGTGTTTCAGAATTATGCCCTGTTTCCCCATATGAATGTGTTTCAGAATATTGCTTACGGCCTGAAGATCAGGAAGGTGGCCAGGGAGGAGATCCGCCGGAGGGTGACGGATATGCTGACTCTGGTGCAGCTGGAGGGCTTCGAGAAACGTATGCCCTCACAGATGAGCGGCGGACAGCGGCAGAGGGTGGCCATCGCCAGGGCTCTGGTCAACAATCCCAGGGTCCTTTTGCTGGATGAGCCCTTAGGAGCCCTGGATCTGCAGCTGAGGCGGCAGATGCAGCTGGAGCTGAAACGTTTGCAGAAGAAGCTGGGCATCACCTTTATCTACATTACCCACGACCAGGAGGAGGCCATCAATATGTCCGACAAGATCGTGGTGATCCGGGAGGGGCTGGTGGAGCAGGCAGGTACTCCGGCCCGGATCTATGACGATCCCCGGACCAGCTATGTGGCCCGGTTTGTAGGCTCTGCCAATATTCTTACCGGGAAGGTTCTGTCGCTCAGAAACCAGGAGGGTGTTCTGGAGCATGTATCCGGACGGGCCGGTTTCCGGACCAGCGGGCGTCCTGTCAAAGAGGGAGAGCAGGCAACGGTAGCTGTGCGGGGGGAGACCATCCGGATCTGGCCGCAGAAGCACCAGGACTATGGTCTGGCAGGAATCATTACCGAGAAAAGCTTTGTGGGCGGCATGCTGCGGATCACCGTGGTCCTTGGAGACGGTACGGAGATGACCGTGAGCCGCCACGGAATTAACTTTGACTATGACGCGGGACAAGAGGTCCGGCTGGAATGGGACCAGACTGCGGCGGTTCTGGTAGACAGGGAGGAAGGACAGCCAGGAAAGTGGGGCAGTAGCGGCCACATGGACAAGGAGGGCAGGCAATGAAAAAGAATGGCTGGTGGATGTGCGTAGCCCCTCTCTATGTGTTTACCCTGGTGTTCGTTTTAGGGCCGGCCCTCTATATGGTGGCGGTCAGCTTTGCCACCAACCGGGACAGCGGGTATGGTTTCCAGTGGATATTCACCCTGGAGAATTTCCGGCGGATGCTGGATCCGGTGTATCTGCAGTGTTTTTACCAGTCCTTCCAGCTGGCCTTTACCACCACGGCGGCGGCGGTACTGATCGGGTATCCCTTTGGTTATTTTATGGGGAGACTTTCGGCTAAGGGAAAGAAGGTTCTCCTGTTCCTGATTATGGTGCCTTTCTGGACCAGCTCCCTGATCCGGCTTTACGGATGGCTGATTATCCTGCAGGCCAAAGGCATTTTCAACACGGCACTCTTAAAGCTGGGGCTGGTGGAGGAACCCTTAAAAATCCTCTATAGTTATCCGGCGGTACTCATCGGCATGGTGTATGCCCTGCTGCCCTTTATGATGCTGGCGGTGTATTCCAGTGTGGAGAAGATGGACTGGTCTCTGGTGGAGGCTGCCAGGGATCTGGGAGCTTCCCCGGCGGAGGCATTTTTCACCATTACATTCCGGCTGACTCTGCCGGGGCTTCTGTCAGGGGTTATCCTTACTTTTGTGCCGTCCATGGGCCTGTTTTTCATTGCGGACATCCTTGGGGGCAATAAGATTGTTCTGGTGGGCAGCCTGATCCAGGACCAGCTGACCAGGGGCAGCAACTGGCCCTTTGCCGCGGCCCTGGCTCTGGTGCTGACGATTATGACCAGTCTGCTGATTGCCCTTTACCGGCGGATTACCCATGTCCGGGATCTGGAAGGAGTGTTCTGATGAAAAAGAGAGGGATCCGTTTTTCCCATGTATATCTGACAGTGGTCATGGTCATCACCTATCTTCCGATTCTGATGGTGGTGCTGTTTTCTTTTAATGATTCCAGCGTACCGGTGGCCTGGAAGGGCTTTACCCTGGAGTGGTACAGAACCCTGTTCCGGGACCGGGCGCTGATGGAGGCCCTGGGCAACAGTCTGGTCCTGGGCCTTTTAAGCTGTGGTCTGGCGGCGGTGATCGGGACTCTGGGGGCCATAGGCATGGCCAGGGCCCATTTCAAAAGCCAGGGGATGATGGAGTATCTTTCTACCATCCCGATCATGGTGCCGGAGATCATTCTGGCTATGGTATTTATGGCCTTTTTCTCCCTGCTGGGTCTGCCATTTGGCATGGTGACCCTGGTGATCGGCCACACGGCCTTTTGTATCCCCTATGTATTTCTCATGGTCAAGGCCCGGCTGGTGGGGATTGATCCGTCCCTGGAGGAGGCAGGCCGGGATCTGGGGGCTTCCCCGGCCCGGGTATTTTTCGATATCACGCTGCCCCTGATCCTTCCGGCTGTGGCGTCGGGGTCTATTCTGGCCTTTGCCATGTCTTTCGACGATGTGGTGATCAGTCTGTTTGTCAATGGCCCTACCTTGTCTACCCTTCCGATCAAGATCTACACACAGCTGAAGACAGGGGTGACGCCAGAGATCAATGCGCTCTGCACCGTGATCCTGGCAGCGGTGGTGCTGGTGATGACAGCTTATTTCTGCCTTACAGGGAAGCAGGGGGAAAAGGAAATGTGACCGTTCGGGAGGAAAAAATAAGTATCTGTCCTGAAAAGAATTCAGGGCAGAGAGACGTAAAGGAGATCAACATGAAAAAGAAACGTTATATAATGGGGCTTGTTCTGGCTCTGGTTGTGCTGTCGGCAGTTATCACAGCCTGCACCGGAAAGAATGGCAGTAAAGAGGAACTGGTGCTGTACACCTGGCAGGGCATGTTCCCCCAGGAGGTGCTGGACGGATTTGCCGAAAAGACCGGCAGCAAGGTAGTATACTCTAATTTTGATACGGATGAGACGATGCTGGAGCGGCTTTCCCAGGCAAAGGGAGGCTCCTATGATGTGGTGGTGGCAGATGATTATATTATTGAGCAGGTGATCGCATCGGGGCTGGCCAGTGAGATCGACCGGTCAGTGGTAACCAATTTTGGTAATATCAATCCCTTGTATCAGGGGCATTTTTATGATCCGGAGGACAGGTATACCATTCCTCATGGGGCCGGGATTCCTCTGATTGTGTATGATCCGGAGCAGGTGGATCTGGAGATCCGGGGGTACGCGGATCTGTGGAATCCGGCTCTGAAAGACAGTGTGGCTTTGATCGGCAACTACCGGGTGATCAACGGCATCACCCTGCTGACCATGGGAAAATCCATGAATGAGACAGATCCGGCAGTGATCGGGGAGGCGGGAAAGAAGCTTCTGGAGCTGGCGCCCAACGTGCGCATGATTCAGGATGACAATACCCAGAATGCATTGCTGAACGGTGAGGCGTCGGTAGCATTTCTCTATACCTCCCAGGTGACCAGGGCTCTGGAGGAAAATCCTGGTCTGAAGGTGGTATATCCCCAGGAGGGGCTGGGATTCGGAATCCTGGGAGCCTTTGTGCCGTCCCAGGCGCCCCACAAGGATCTGGCAAACCAGTTTCTCAACTATCTGCTGGAGCCTGAGGTGTCCAGACAGTGCTTTGAGTACAATGGCTACTACAATACTAACAAGGCGGCGGATGCCATCGTCACCCCGGCCCTGGTGGTGCCGGAGTCGGTGACCTCCGGGGAGATCATCCAGAATGTGCCGGGAGAGGCCAATGAGGCCTATGACAGGAACTGGATAGAGTTTAAGGCGGCCTGTGGGGAAGGGTGACTCCCAATAGCCGGTGGCTGTAACCGTCCACGGGGGGCTGACGGTTATGGGCTGACGCCCGGGGCTTCTTGTCTCCGGTGTTTTTCGGGGGCAAGAAGATGGCCCGTCTGAACCGTTACATTTTCATTCATATGCGTTTTTGACTGCCTTGATCAGCTTTCTCTCTTCCTGGGTGAATTGAGTGCTGGTCCGGTAGATCAGCTGCATATAGCGGCAGTAGGACCGGTCCGGTCTGCATACGACAAGATCCATATCTCTTGGAATACAGAATTCAGGCTGGATCGTTATGGCTTCTTCCTCCTTGAGCATCTGGCAGATCTGAAGGGTCCGGTTGATCTCAAAAAGTATCTGGGGCTGTATCTGGTAATCATGAAACAGACGGTTAATCAGCTGCCGTTCAATGGTATCGGCAGGAGCCAGAATAAAACGTTCGTTCCGAAAGACAGCACCATCCACCACTGGCGGACAGTCATAATGATTTGATCCCATGTAGGCAAGAGGATGATTCCCGGGCAGGACAAAGACCAGTTCTTCCTGCTTTAGTATTTCACAGTGAAATCTGGATTCGGGTACCGGCTGGATGGAAGGAATCATAATGCATTTTAAAGATCCTTCCTTTAGCTGATCCAGTAAGGGACCGGAACGTTTGTCCAGGACACGGGCCCTGAAATTCGGATAGGTTTTTTTAAAATTTGAAAGAACTCTCGTAAAAATAGCCATACCCATCTCGGAAGCAATTCCTACAGTAAAAACATCATTGCCGGACTTGCGGATGCGGGTATAAAGTTCTTCTTCCAGGCGTAGAATTTCTTTTGTCGTTGACACAAATAATTCCCCCTCCGGAGTGGGAATTAGCAGATTGTTTCTGCGGATAAATAAGTCAACGCCCAATTCTTTTTCTATTCTTTTCAGATAAATACTCAGTGCAGACTGGGAAATAAACAATCGTTCAGCCGCCTTGCTGATATTGCGCTGGTTGGCAATTTCCACAATATAATTCAAATTTTTATATCCCATTTCTGTCTCCTGTTTTCTGTAAAAGTAACAGTTTAGACGGACCATCTTCTTGTCTCTGAAAAGCGTCGGGAACAAGAAGTTACCTGTCTGAACTGTTACTTGTAAAACGCCTACGGGGAACGGGCGGATCCTTACTGGTGGTTCTAATGCTGTGTAATTCACCTCTGTTTCTATCTATTATAATGATTTTTATATTAAATATCCATAAAAATCACTATATAATTTATCAATAGCGCTTTAAATTTAATAAATTTGTACAATGACTGGTCAGATGATATACTGCAATTACAAAACATTGCAATGTATAGACGAAAAACATAACAGTTCAGCAGGTATCTGAACGGTTACTGAAAACAATGATCAGGAGGGGCTATGAACAGACAATATGAAGCAGTAAGTGAGTACATAGAAGCACACAAAGAGGAGATGAACCAGACCCTGATAAATCTGGTAAACCTGGAAGGGCGCTACAATGAAAAGGAACATGTGGAAAAGGCAATGGATTATTTTTGCGGCCTTCTGGAGAAAGAGGGGTTTGAGCTGAAAAAAACAGAAGTAGCTTTGGACCGGGCGGGAATTGTCTCCGCAATTCTTGGCAAAGACCGTCCCGGAAAGCCGATTCTTTTTTCTGGTCATTTTGATACCGTGTATCAGAAGGGGGACTTTGGTCCGGCACCCTGCAGAATTGAGGACGGAAAGATCTATGGTCCTGGTGTAATTGACATGAAGGGCGGGGACGTAATGATGCTCTATGTGGCAAAGGCCCTCAATGCCATTGGTTATAAGGAGCATCCCATTAAAATGATTCTGGTGGGAGATGAGGAGGCAGACCATGTGGGGAATCTGGCGGATCAGGTTGTTATCGAAGAGAGCAGAGGCTGCTACTGTGGTTTCAATATGGAGCCAGGAGACATGCAGAACCGGCTGGTAGTGGGCAGAAAGACACAGCATACATTTTTTGTGGATGTAAATGGAGTGGGGGGACATGCAGGCAATGACGTCCTCACAGGAAAAAATGCACTGCTGGAAGCTGTTTTGAAAATCGCAGACATGGCAAAGCTCCAGGATCTGGGCAAGGGAAGCTCGGTAACCCCAAGTATCATCCACTCTGGAAACCAGAGCAGTGCCATTCCGGATCATTGTGAATTTGCAGTTGATATCCGTTTTAAATCCCTGGAGGAGGGAGAGCGCCTTCATGCGGGAATCATCAAGGCAATTGAAACCTCTTATATTGCTGGGACAACTGCTTCTTACAGATTGGATGTGGCAAGATTTGTTCCCTATGATGAGACAGAAGAGATTGCAAAGCTCCACCATTTCATGAATGTTCTGGCAGAGGAAATGGGGCTGCCTGCTTTTGGAAAAATTCAAAGAGGCGGTGTATCCGATTCCGGCAACATCGTGGCAGCCGGTGTCCCCACCCTGGACGGGCTGGGAATCATGGGAGAATTTGCCCATAATCTGAGGGAATACGGCGTTCTGGAGAGTATGTATGACCGGACAAAACTGCTGACATGTGCTGTTCTCAGGATCCATGAGACAGGGCTGGACGAGAACTGATAATGAGAAAGGGGGATAAACCATGGGTGATTCAGATGTAAGGAAAAAACCGTCTTTTGGGTATGCATTATTCATTATGATTGTAATTCTTGGCGGGATCATGATTTTGGGAGCGGTGTATCAATTCAAAATGCAGGTACTGTTTTTGCTGGCGTGGCTGGCAGCATTTCCTCTCTGTATGAAAATCGGCTATACCTATCAGGAGCTGCAAAAGGGAATGTTCGCATTCATGCCCCGCTGTCTGCTGCCGGTCGTGTTTACGATTTCCATCGGAGCATTAATCGGGGCCTGGAATGCCAGTGGTACGATTGCCGCAGTTACCCATTTTGGAATGAAGATCATTAATCCAGGGTTCTTTCAGGTGACGGCATTTATTATCAGCTTTCTGTTTGCCATGATTACCGGGACATCCTGGGGCACCTGCGGAACCATCGGAATCGCCCTTATGGGGGTTGCGCTGGGAATGGGATTCAATCCTATGGTGGCTGCCAGTCCGATTATCTGCGGCGCCTTTGTTGGAGACGGGCTTTCCCCGCTTTCGGATACCACCAATATCATCAGTGGCGCCGTGGAGATCGACCTTTTTGACCATATTAAATATCAGCTGAGAATCACCATTCCCACTGTTCTTATTTCCACGGTCATCTATTTTGTTATGGGACTTACCCAGAATACAAGTGTTTCCTCTGTGGATGGGATTGAGACTATTATGAATGGAATTTCCGCTAATTTTCATCTTGGTTTTATTCCTTTTTTGCCGGTGATTCTGGTCATCGCCCTGCTGTGTATCAAGGTTCCTACCATCCCCTCCCTTTTGTGCGGAAGTGTGGGAGGACTGGCTGTAGCAACCCATTATCAGGGAGTTCCGGTGCAGGAGGTTATACAGAATATGTGGGGCGGATATGTACTTAACTCTGGTGATGCATTTATTGACAAATTATTCAGCAGAGGTGGTATGTCCAGCATGACAGGCACGGCATTTATGATTGTAGTTGCATTTGGTCTTTTTGGAATTCTCAACACCGCGGGGGTACTGGATTCTCTGGTTGAGCCTCTCTCCGGCTACATTCATAGCAATGTGGCGGCGACTATCAGTGCATTACTGCTTGGGAGCCTGGGCAATCTTTCTTCCTCAACCACCTTTGCCGAGGTATTCACCAGCAATGTGCTGAATCCAATCTATGACAATGCTTCCCTGGACCGGCGGGATCTGGCCAATGCCATGACCGTAGGCTGCCTGATTCTGGGTCTGTGGATTCCGTGGAATACCAATCCGGTAGCAGTAGCCGCCTCCCTGGATGTGGAGCCTTTGCGTATGGTGCCGTATCTGGTAACGCCCTTTGTATATGTTGTGGTTCTTCTGGCTTATGCTTTCATAAAGCAGGTGAAACATAGCTAAGGAGGTGTCTTTGTGACGGATTTACTGGAAACTCTTATGATCTTGTGTTTCGGGCTTTCCTGGCCCATCTCCATCCGGAAGTCCTGGATTTCACGGACTGCCAGAGGAAAAAGCCTGTTTTTTGAATTTTTCATATGGCTGGGCTACATCTTTGGTATCATCCGGAAAATCCTTTTATACCAGCAGGCCACGAAAGCCCTTGGATTCCTTTTTTATCTGGCATGGATTTTCTATATTTTAAATCTGCTGGAGATTACCGTTGATATGGTGCTGTATTTCCGCAACATGAAACTGGACCAGGAAAATAAGGAATAAATACATTATGTGAAGGTTTTCTCTGGATTGCGGGTTTCTGACTCAGAAACCCGCAATATGGGGGAACCTTTTTTTAGAGCTGGTATCTGCCGGTCTCAAAAAATAACCTGGCCATGAATAGTAAGTGCGCCCGGGTACCATCTCTGGAAATGGGGAAGAGAATGTTCACATTGAATTATCCCCGAAAACTTGTTATACTATCTCAAAGAAGAAAGGGGGCGCGAGTCATCATGCCACGTACCATTGGGATCGGAATTCAGAATTTTGACAAACTGGTGTCACAGCAGTATTTCTATGTGGATAAGACGGATTTTATCAGGGAGTGGTGGGAGAATGGGGATGAAGTGACCTTGATCACCCGTCCCAGACGTTTCGGAAAGACACTGATGATGAGTATGGTCGAGCGTTTCTTTTCCATAGAGTATGCCGGACAGGGTGAAATCTTTCAGGATCTTTCCATATGGAAAGAGGAAGCATACCGCACAGCACAAGGGACTTATCCGGTTATTTTTCTGTCACTGGCCAATGTGAAGGAGACCACCTATGCCAATGCCCGGAGAAAGCTCTGCCAGCTGCTGGCGGATCTGTATTCCCGGTACTATTTTTTGCTGGAATCAGATAAGCTGACCCCTGAAGACAAGGATTTTTTCCGCCGTGTAACCGTAGAAATGGGGGATGTGGAAGCGGCTCTCGCTCTGGGACAGCTGTCAAAGTTTTTGTCTCTTTACTATAATAAGAGGGTGCTGATCCTGATGGATGAGTATGATACTCCCATGCAGGAAGCGTATGTATATGGCTACTGGAAGGAATTGACGGAGTTTATCCGGGGAATCTTTCATGCGGCGTTTAAAACAAACCCTTCTATGGAAAGGGCCATTATGACGGGGATTACGAGAGTTGGGAAAGAGTCTATATTTTCTGATTTGAATAATCTGGCCGTGGTGACTACTACATCAGATGCATATGCAGACTGTTTTGGTTTTACCCAGAAAGAGGTAGGAGAGGTTCTGGAGGAATATGGACTATCTGAGAATATGGACCAGGTAAAGGACTGGTATGATGGATTTGTTTTTGGCAGCCAGAGAGAGATCTATAATCCCTGGTCAATCATCAATTATTTAAAAACACAGAAAGTGTCCTGCTACTGGGCCAATACCAGCAGCAATAGTCTGGTTGGAAAGCTGATCCGGGAAGGAAGCCCGGACATAAAAGAGACCATGGAAGATTTGCTGAAAGGCGGAAACCTCTGTACAGAAGTGGATGAGCAGATTATTTTCAATCAGCTGGATTACAATGAGAATGCCATATGGAGCCTTCTGCTGGCAAGCGGATATCTGAAAGCGGACAGCCATGGTGCCGGTCAGGAGCCGGGAAGAGAAGAATATGAGCTGTCTTTAACCAATAAGGAAGTCAGGATCATGTTTGAAAGGATGATCCGGGACTGGTTTGGCCAATCCAGGCGGGAGTATAATGGATTCATTAAGGCCTTGCTAAAGAGAAACAGGAAAGAAATGAATGCCTATATGAACCGGATTGCCCTGAACACATTCAGTTATTTTGATACGGGAAAACGTCCGTCCGGCGCAGAACCGGAACGCTTCTACCACGGATTCGTATTAGGTCTTACGGTGGAACTGGCTGACCGGTATGTGATTACCTCCAACCGGGAAAGCGGATTTGGAAGATACGATGTCATGCTAAAGCCCAGAAGACCGGAGGATGACGCCATGATTCTGGAATTTAAGGTTCACGACCCAGATGAGGAAAAAAGTCTCCAGGATACGGTAGGGGCGGCCCTGAAACAGATTGAAGACATGGGTTATAAGGCATCCCTGATAGCAGAGGGAATCGGTGAAGAACGGATCCGGACATATGGTTTTGGATTCGAGGGTAAGAGAGTTCTGATCGGGTGAGGAACGGGCAGGACTGCCATTTTGCGGAGCGGGGGTGCAGATATGAGAAAGAATGAAAAATGGCTTGAGTGGGCAGTGGAGCTGCAGGCACTGGCGCAGGCGGGGCTTTTCTACAGCAAAGATAAATATGAGCTGGAGCGGTATGAGAGGATCCGCGAGATTTCCGCTGAGATGATAAGCTATAAGACAGAAATACCACTGGAAAAAGTAAAGGATTTATTCTGCAGTGACATAGGGTATCAGACGCCGAAAATCGATACAAGGGCTGCGATTTTTAAAGATGGGAAAATATTGCTGGTCCATGAGGCAAATGGAACATGGTCCCTTCCGGGAGGATGGGTTGACGTAAATATTTCTGTGAAGGAAAATACAGTCAAAGAGGTGAAGGAAGAGGCAGGGCTTGATGTAGCTGCCAGACGGATCATTGCTGTTCAGGACAGGGAAAAACATAACCTTCCGGTATATGCATATAAAGTATGCAAGATATTTGTACTTTGTGATGTGATAGCAGGAGAATTTGCTGAAAATATAGAAACAGTCGGGTTTGATTATTTTGGTTTGGAGGAGCTTCCGTTACTTGCAGAAGAAAAAAACAATAAGGAGCAGATCGAGATGTGTTTCAGGGCATTCCATGCAAAGCAATGGGAAACACTGTTTGATTAGAGCGTGTTTGAAAATTGCTTTCTGGTAGCTGTGCGTTCCACTTTGTGGGACGCCTACGGTGTACCGCGAAGTGGGGCGTGTACACCGTAGGCGTCCCTTGTGGACATGGCAGGAATGGATTTTCTGACATTATTTTGCGCCAGTCCATTCTGTATACACATGTTTAACGGTTTACAACCGCTTCAAGAAATCCCCTGAGTTCCTTTCTGGATATCATTACATCCTCCCGGGAGGCCAGAAGGAGGCTGTCGCTCTGGTAGCAGGGCACTGCCTCAATCCCAGTTTTGCCCAGACCAGGGTATTGTTATCCAGTGCAGTTTGTCTGTACAGACCCTTTTCAAGGGCTGTCAGAACCTTGTCCCGGTCAGCCCCACAGTCTGCGGCCATATCTGCCAGTACATGTTTATCATCAATCCGGCGGCGTTCCACAAAATGGGCCTGGAAAACGCTGTGGTGGAAACGGAGCAGATCTCCGCCTTGTTCTGCCGCCGCAATCATAGCCTGGTTTGCCAGGTCACTGTGGAGAAAGGCAGGCTCCGGCCTGGGATGCGCCTCGCAGGGAACCCAGTTAACAGAGAGTCCGGGAAACTCCGGGAGCAGCTCCATAAGATCCGTGATGCCGCGGTAGCAGTAAGGGCAGATATAGTCAAAATAGACGTTCAGTGTTTTCTTCATTGAGAACTTCTCCTTTTCATTTTTTGATCAGATTTTACTAGTTAAACAGCCTTTTTTGAGCATCCTGTATCCTGGGCTTTACATGATATCAGGCCGGTGCGCATAGATTCCTGGCTGAAACATTACCATAAAATGATACACATCCGAGTATACTTTGGAAAAAGAAACTTGTAAACCTTTTCTTCGGTTTCACGAATAGAAATTACAGTTCACGGGGGAGTTGTTCGCAAGGGTACGCTCTGGAAGCTTCAAAAAAACAACTTAATCATGAATTGTAACGTGCCTCTCGAAACAACCGCCCTGTGAACTGTTGCCCTATAATGTAACAGTTCAGATACCCCTTGAACTGTTACAGCATCTGCCCATGAGAATCGCTACGCGATGGGGCAGATGCCCTCCGGCCACTATGTTTTCGTACGGTCAGCGCAGCGAGTGCGCAGACCTATCTGAACTGTTACCCTATAACAAAAATTCCAGGATTCTCAAAATCCCAGTGGATTGTGTATTATCTGAAAATGTATTATAATGAAATGCAAATATATTTGCAAATGGAGGTGATTGAAGGCTATGGCGGGAAGAATTATCGGTTTTGTGATTTACCTGATCGTGGCAGCCTTTATGGCTGGCATCGGGATCTCCCAGCTGAGAAGTAAAACTCCGGTGGGCTTCTATTCTGGGGAACGGCCGCCGGCACAACATGAGTTATCTGATGTAGCTGCATGGAACAGGAAGCATGGAATCATGTGGGTGGTTTATGGGGCAGTCATTCTCATGGCCTTTGGGGCCGGATGTCTTATGGGGGACACGGTCTGGAGCGTGGCCCCCATGAGCGGAGGCGTCCTGGTTCCGATTCCACTCATGGTCTGGTATCATAAAAAACTGGTAAAATGTTATAAAAAATAGATTATCCAGAACGTGGATGCCAAATTCATTTTGCAGAGGGAAATCTGTAAGGAGGGAGAGCGATGCCAGACAAACCCCGCACCTATGTTGCCATTGACCTGAAATCCTTCTACGCCTCCGTAGAGTGCGTGGAGCGTCATCTGGATCCCCTGACCACGAATCTGGTGGTGGCGGACAAAAGCCGGACAGAAAAGACCATCTGTCTGGCCGTCAGTCCCTCCCTCAAAGCCTATGGGATCCCGGGGCGGGCCAGACTTTTTGAGGTGGTGCAGAAGGTGAAGGAGGCCAACCGCCTGCGTCTGGGAGATGCACCAGGCGGGCAGTTCTGCGGTTCAGCCACTGATGACCGGAAGCTCAGGACGGATCCGTCATTATCCATCGATTATCTGGTGGTACCGCCGCGTATGGCCCACTATATGGAGTGGAGCACCCGGATCTACCAGATATATCTGGAGTTTATCGCGCCGGAGGATATCCATGTCTATTCCATTGATGAGGTTCTGATGGATGTGACGGATTATCTGGATACTTATCGGCTGACCGCCAGGGAGATGGCCAGGAAGATGATCCAGGCAGTCCTTACTGCTACTGGGATCACAGCCACCGCCGGGATCGGTACCAATCTGTATCTGGCCAAGGTGGCTATGGATATCGTGGCCAAACATATACCGCCGGATGCTGTCGGGGTCCGGATCGCGAAGCTGGATGAGGACTCCTACAGGCGTCTCCTCTGGAGCCACCGGCCTCTGACTGACTTCTGGCGTGTGGGGAACGGATATGCCAGGAAGCTGGAGGAGCACGGGCTCTTCACCATGGGAGACATTGCCCGGTGCTCCCTGGGCAAAAGCCGGGATTATTATAATGAAGAGCTTCTCTACAAGCTGTTCGGCATCAATGCCGAGCTGCTGATCGACCATGCCTGGGGATGGGAACCCTGCAGGATGGAGGACGTTAAGGCCTACAAGCCCGAATCCAACAGCATCGGCTCCGGCCAGGTACTTTCATGTCCCTACACGTTCGAGAAAGCCAGACTGGTGGTCAGGGAAATGGCGGACATGCTGGCTCTTGACCTGGTGGATAAAGGTCTGGTGACTGATCAGATGGTTCTGACGGTGGGATACGACAGGGAGAACCTGACGGACCCTGAGATCAGCAAAGGGTACAAGGGGCCAGTGACGGCTGACCGCTATGGCCGGAAGGTGCCAAAGCATGCCCATGGGACGGCGAATCTGGCGAAGCAGACCTCCTCCACCCGCCTGATTACAGAAGCAGTGCTGGAGCTGTACGACCGGATCATGTCTCCCGGGCTTCTGGTCAGGCGGATCTATCTGACAGCCTGCCGGGTAATCGCCGAGAGTTCAGTGGTTGAAGAGGAGCGGATGGAACAGATGGATCTGTTTACAGATTATGAGGCTCTGGAACGGCAGCGGAGAGAGGAAGCCCTGGAACTGGAGCGTGAGAGGAAAATGCAGCAGGCTATGCTTTCCATCAAGAAGAAGTTCGGGAAAAATGCCATCCTCAAGGGGATGAACCTGGAGGAAGGGGCCACAGCCATAGAGCGGAACCGGCAGATCGGCGGGCATAAGGCCTGAGTATGTACGCCCGGAGTCAGAAAGGGGGGAGAAATTATGGCCAGAAGGAACAATGAAGAGTACCACCGCTACGATGATATCCTGCATCTGCCTCATCATGTATCCAGTGTTCATCCCCAGATGCCGCTGGCGGAGCGGGCGGCGCAGTTTGCACCCTTTGCGGCCCTGACGGGACATGGAGATGCCATCCGGGAGACAGCCCGGATCACGGACGCATACGTCCGGCTGGATGAGGACAGCAGGGAAAGTCTTGACGGAAAGCTGTCCATCCTTCAGGAGCATATGGACAGACACCCTCTTGTAACCATCACCTTCTTCCGGCCGGATGCCAGAAAGGAAGGGGGAGCCTATGAGTCCGTGTCAGGCACCGTCAGAAAGGTCGATACCTGGAAGCGGAAGCTGGTGCTGGCAGATGGGACAGAGGTGCCCATGGAGTATATTATGGATATGGACAGTGAGCTGTTCTGGGAGCTGGACTGAACAGTAACAAGGGGTAACAGTTCAGACAGGTCTGCGCACTCGCTGCGCTGACCGCACGAAAACGTAGTGGCCGTATGTCGTAACAGTTCAAGGGATTTGAGAAAGATAAAAATAATGATGAAATTCAGATAAATCCAGGAAAGCGAGGAAGGAATGTCATGGATAGGAAGAGAATGGTCAAAGTAACAGAGCCGGTGATCCGGCTGGCGGGTATGAATACGATGGGGGTCATCGGTGATCCGGGCTGTGAGGGGCTGGGTACCTACAATATGAAGGTATATGCCGGTGCGCTGGAGGAGAGCAGCAGGGATGACATTACCCTGATTGTGGGAGATCTGGTTCCGGCAGGCACGAACCACTACTATCAGGTATTCCAGGAGATGACCGAGGCCCTGGCCGGGAATGATGTCTATTCTCTCAGGGGAAATCATGACACGGGCGCCTATACGGATCATTTCGGACTGAAGAATTATGCGCTGCTGCTGGATTCCTTTGCAGTGGTGGTGCTGGATAACGCGGTCCGTGCCTTTGAGGAGGAG
>Ga0137308_102069_pt1 | contig 15366 bp, 13 predicted proteins | sample Inofrocosms_June_FD_97181 | JGI IMG/M metagenome (GOLD analysis project Ga0137308, IMG submission 97181) | Mouse cecal microbial communities from Vienna, Austria - N-Acetylneuraminic and N-Acetylglucosamine D2O microcosms_June | ecosystem: Host-associated > Mammals > Digestive system > Large...
AAAAAAGAAGGATTAGAACGTTTTATCAACGCGCAGGAGCATGATTTTGCGCGGGCTCTGCAGGAGATCAAAAACGGCCGGAAGACGAGCCATTGGATGTGGTATATTTTCCCGCAGATCCAGGGGCTTGGGCACAGCCCCACGGCGCGGTATTATGCGGTCAAAGACCAGAAAGAGGCGGATGCCTATATGAAGCATCCGGTTCTCGGCAGCAGGCTTCTCGAGATCTCCGGGGAACTGTTAAAGCTGAACTCCTGCAATGCCACGGAGATATTCGGCCGACCGGACGACATGAAGCTGAAATCTTCCATGACGCTATTTGAGGCGGTAAGCGGCGAACCGGTATTTGGTCGTGTGCTGGACAAATTTTTTGACGGTAGGCGGGACCCGTATACTCTGGATTTTTTGAATCAGGAAACAAAAACTTCGGATCAGAAAACGCCGCATTTCCAGAAGACGCTTCCAGAGCAGGAGAAGGGTGACTTCTCGGAGATCAGGAATGCGGCGGAGGGATTTGCACTATGAAGATCATCAACCTTATGGAAGATACCTTGGGAGAAAAGCAGGTTTATGCGGAACACGGATTCAGCATTTATATAGAAACACCGCATCACAGGCTGCTTGCGGATACGGGGGCATCCGAAAAAACATGGGAGAATGCAAAACGGCTGGGGGTGGATCTGGGCAGTATAGATTTGGTCTTTTTAAGCCACGGCCACTACGATCACTCCGGCGGAATACTGTCCTTTGCAGAGCAGAACCCGGACGTCAGGATCTACATGCATGCCCGGGCAGTACACGAATATTATAATTTAAAAGACGGCCGGGAAAAATATATCGGAATTGATCCCAGGATCCGGCAATTGCCCCAGGTGGTCCTGCTGGAGGGAGACTGCGGGATCGATCCGGAGCTCTCGATTTTCTCCGGAGTGACGGGCAGGCGGAAATGGCCGAAAAGCAACCTCAGTCTGAAACGAAAAACAGAAGACGGATTCATACAGGATTCCTTTGATCATGAGCAGTATCTTGTTGTGAAGGCGGAGGGAAAGACGGTCCTGATCTCCGGGTGCGCCCATAACGGGATCCTGAATATCCTGGACCGATTCCGGGAGCTGTATGGCTGCGATCCGGATATCGTGATCAGCGGCTTCCACATGATGAAAAAGACTGGGTATGAAGCGGATGAGGCAGCGCTGATCCGGGACGCGGCAAAGGAGCTGCGGGGGATGGACACCCGGTTCTATACGGGGCACTGCACCGGGATCCCGGCCTTTGAAATGATGCGGGAGATCATGGGGGAGCAGATCCGGTATATGCATTCTGGGGATCGGGTGGAGATACCAAATACGAAGGTGAAAATATGGGCGGCCATTTGAATCCAGGAAGCAAGGGATTCCGTGAAAGCATAAATTCTGTAATATATGTAGACAAAACCGGACTGATTGAGAAGACGAATGCTGTTTTGAATACGAGAAAAAAATTAATCTGTGCCAGCCGCCCCAGGCGTTTCGGGAAATCTATGGCAGCAGATATGCTGGCGGCATATTATGACAGGTATACTTTCGATTAAAAAATATGGTTCTCATTCCGCGTTGAATATGTTTACGAAATATTCCATGACGAACCCAAGGGAAATGGCTGAATTTTTTGGCTTCACGGAACAGGAAGTGGAATTACTGTGCGAGCAGCATAACAGAAGCTTTGAGGAAGCGCGGGCTTGGTATGATGGCTATGAACTGGTCACTATGGACGGTGATAAACAGAAAATCTATGCGATGTATAGTCCGAAGTCGGTTTTGGACGCAATGCTGACAGGGATGTTTGATAATTACTGGAACCAGACGGAGACCTATTTATCCCAAGGATGCTCTATGCCGATAAGCCGGCGGCAGTGATGGAACTGAAATGGGACAAAAATGCGGCAGGCGCAATCGCACAGATCGAAGAAAAGCAGTATGTAGACTCACTGATGGATTACCGGGGAAATCTGCTTCTGGCGGGGGCGTTTATTTAGATTCCCGGATCATTGAAAAATATCGCAAAAATTCCAACTGTACGGTTGGATGCTCTAAAGAGCCTCCAACCTACTCATCCATTCGCAAAAACCGTGCTTACGCACTCTAACGTCTGCTAACGCAGCCGCTTTTTTGCTCATTTATGAGTAGGTTGCTAATCAAAAATCTCAGTTTTATTGCAATAAACTGCATAAAACTGAGATTTCGGATTGCAACCGTACAGTTGGCAAAAATTCACTGACATTTTAATTGGGGGTGTTGGAAAATGACAGTATACATGCAATATGCTGCTATAGAAGTTGGCCTATTGTTCAACTAATCCTTCCCACTCCTTCTCCTTAAACCCCACCAACACCGTGTCCTCCGTCACCAGGATCGGCCGTTTGACGAGCATCCCATCAGACGCAAGCAAGCGAAACTGCTCATCCTCGCTCATGCCGGGCAGCTTTTCTTTCAGGTTCATTTCCTTATACAGGATGCCGCTGGTATTAAAAAAGCGTTTCAGCGGCAGCCTGCTCTTTTCGTGCCATTCTTTCAATTCATCTGCCGTGGGATTCTGCTCCTTGATATCCCGGCCCTCAAATTCCTGCTGATGCTCGATCAGCCATTTTTTCGCTTTCTGGCATGTGGAGCATTTTGGATAATTTACAAACAGCATGTCGATTGCCTCCTTTTCGATCTGCGGGCTGTCAGTTATTTTTCTACAGCTTCTTACGGTTCGCGATTCAGAGAACCGAGGACGGCCCGGCGTTTACTTTGCGTAATCTTTTATGACTATAATGTATCACAAGGAGCATCAGGATTCAAGAAAAACGTTACAATTCACAGCCTGGCCGCATTACAGTACGCGGCCAGGCTGTGAATTGTAACCGCGAATCATTTTATAAAAAAACATCATAGCCACCGCGGCAATTCCGCCCGTCAGATACAGCCCATGGATCACAAGGCATACCTTCATGGTTGTTCTGCACCCTTGCCTTCATATAAGAAAGAATCGTAAACAGCCCGCCAAAGATCATGAATCCCGTATAGCAGGAGATCATGATTTCTGCCGTAGGGGATTCCAGCGCCCAGTCAAAGATCCGAGGCGGCCGGATCGTCCAGGGTATAAAGATCATCAGGGTACTGACAGCGGCTAAAATGTTCTTTTTCATAAGCATCCCATAGAATGGGAAACAGAAGAAAACCTGACAGTCTGTCCGGTCTGAGTGGATTCGGATCTGATGAAGCGGGCAATCAGTAATCTGATCCAGAACTGCGTCAACCACAATGAGCAGGGATGCACGATCTATGTCCGCATAACGATGGAAAATGAGAGATGTACGCTTACTGTTGCCTCCTCCTCCTGATGAAAAGGAAGTTGTTTATTCCCTAGTACAGCATTGCGTATATAATGGTGAATAATGTGTCTGATATTTTTGTTAGGACAAGGCGGAGGAAAGGGCGATGCGGTGGCATCGTTGATTGACGACAACGCAGAACTGGCAGAAATAGCAGGTGCAGAATTCACCGTTAATTACACAATGCTGTACTAGTACAATGTTGCATTAATAATTGAGTAATAATCACTCGCTGTCCATGCCATTACTGCTGAACTGTTCTCCCTGCCGGACGGGAACAATTGTCTGGTGAATCAGGTGCTGTACCATCTTGGTTCCCGGGGAATCGAGTATTCTCTGAAGCCCTGGATGGATGCCAACGATGTGGCCCTGATGGCATATTGCCCGCTGGCCCAGGCTGGAGAGCTGCAGAGAGGGCTTGTGGAGCACCCGGTTCTGAACCGGATCGCCGCAGGGCATCAGGCGACGGTGCTCCAGCTTCTGCTGGTATTCGTCATGCTCTTTTCCTTTTGTCGGAGTTGAAGAATGAGTAAAAAAATAATTGATTTTTGTGTTAATATGTCAGATAATAATGAATAGTGGCGAATAGAATAGAAAATCTTATGGTAGATGGGCAGCCTGTTTTTTACGGGTTGGTAAAGGCGGGAGGGATATGGATATGTATTTTCTGGCACATCTGACCAATATTGACGGCGAGAGAAGGGAACAGGGTTTAAAAGAACACTGTTTTCAGGTTGCGGAATATGCTTCTGAAAGTATTGGAAACGCGAAATTATATCACACCGCGTATCTGGCAGGTCTATTACATGATATGGGGAAAGCAAAGTCGGAATTTATGACATATCTGGAAGATGCATACCAGGGAAAGGAAGTGAAAAGAGGGAGTGTAAACCATACATTTGCTGGTGTTGTATGGCTTCTTGAAAAATATCATAATACGACGATCGTATGGGAGCGTATGGCGTGTGAAGTGATTGGCTATGCTGTTGGTTCCCATCATGGTATGTTTGACTGCGTGGATCTGGATGGAGAAAATGGCTTTTTGCATCGTTTGCAGAAAGACAGGGAGTTTCTCTGTTATCAAGAAGCGGTAAATAATTTTTACGCAGAGATTGCGGAGGAAGATGCTATTGATGGACATTTTCAGATAGCAGTACAGGAGATAAAAGATTTTTTTGCTATCGCAAAAGAGGAATACCAGTCGGATTCGAAAGAAGTTTTTTTTCAGACCAGTATGCTGATCAGAATGGTGCTTTCTTCTGTTATTTATGGAGACCGAAGAGATACCAGTGAGTTTATGCGGCAGAGAAAAAGTCCGCAGGTCTCTACATCAGATTGGAAAAGCAGAAGAGCCTATTTTGAAACAAAGTTGGGACAAATGGATTCGTCTACGACTTTGAATCAGGTAAGGCAATGTATTTCTGAGCAATGTCTGGAGGCATCAGAAAGAATACCAGGAATTTATCGGTTAAATGTACCTACAGGAGCCGGAAAGACATTATGTACCTTGCGATATGCGTTGGCGCATGCAGAAAAATATAACAAAAAGAGGATTATATTTATTATTCCTTTGTTGAGCGTTCTTGATCAGAATGTAAAAGTGATCCAAGACTTCCTTCCAAATAAAAGTGAGATATTGGAACATCATTCTAATGTGATCAGGGAAAAGGAAAACAGTGAGGAAACAGACAGATATGAATTTCTGGCAGAAAGCTGGAATTTTCCTATAGTGGTCTCTACTTTGGTTCAGCTGTCGGATATTCTTTTTTCGGATGGAACCTCGTCAATAGGGAGGATGCAGGCTTTATGCAACAGTGTGATTGTGATTGATGAGATTCAGTCGCTGCCAAAGAAAATGACATTTATGTTCAATATGGCGATGAATTTTTTACGCCAGTATTGCAATGCGACGATCGTATTGTCTTCGGCTACACAACCGTGTTTTGAGGATTTGAAATGGCCGTTGAAGCTTGCCGAAAATTCGGATCTGGTTAGTTTAAATAAGGAGCAGATGCAGGTCTTTCAGCGGGCAGAAATAATCCCTCACGTGGATGCTTATGGTATGGACTGGAATGAATGTGCCGTTTTTTGTCAGGACAGGATGGAAGAGTATGATTCGCTTCTGGTAGTTTGTAATACGAAAGCAGAGGCGAGAACATTATTTCAAAAATTACAGGAAGAGGCAGAGATTCAGGGATGGAAGATATTTCATCTGTCTACGGCAATGTGTCAGGATCACAGGCAGAATGTGTTGAGGCAGTTGAGAGAAAGTCTGCATGCCGTACAGCAGAGTATTTCGAAAAATAGTGTTCAGCGTCAGAAAGTAATCTGTATTTCTACACAGTTGATTGAAGCGGGAATTGATATTTCTTTTGCGTGTGTTGTTCGTGTTCTGGCAGGGATTGATAATCTGGCACAGGCGGCAGGAAGATGTAACCGAGGCAATGAATACGGACAATTGGGAAAGGTATATTTGATTTATCTGAAAAATGAAAATCTAAGTATGCTAAAAGACATAAAACACGCCCAGGACAGTACCCGGAAAGTATTGGAGACCTGGGAAGCAGAAAAGGGATCATTGATCGAAGAAAAATCAGCCAGACAGTTTTACCGGTATTTATTTGAGGAAACAAAAGGGGAAATAAAATATCCGGTCATGGACTGCGGGATCAAGATTTATCTGGCGGATCTTCTGGCCAATTCCAACGGTAATGCCAGAAATGAAAAAAATAAAAAGTTTGTTTTACATCAGCCATTTAAATATATAGGAAAAACATTTACCGTATTTGATCAGAATACAATGGATATTTTGGTTCCCTATGGACAGGGAAAGCATTTGATCTGTCAGTTGAAAATGATGGAAGAAGAGTGGTTTGATCTGGAAAAATACAAAAAAATCATGGGACAGCTTAAGAAGTATATGGTCAGCATTTATGAATGGCAAAAGAAAAAACTGGATGAGGCAGGACTCTTATATAATATTCTTGAAGGCAGGGCTAAAGTGCTTGACAGCCAGGCATATGACAACTGCTTTGGCTTGATGGTTGTGGAGGAACAGGCGGTTGAACATTATATTTTATGAGTGGTTCAGGATAGAAGGGAGGAAGAAATGAAACACAGAAATTCGGTGGAATTTGAGGTGACTGGGGATTATGGACTCTTTGCGGATCCGGTTACCCGTGTGGGAGGCGAAAAGTTTACATATCAGGTTCCAACATATGAAGCGCTGAAAGGGATCCTGCAAAGCGTATATTGGAAGCCTACACTCATCTGGATCATAGATAAAGTGCGGATCATGAACCCGATCCAGACGGAGACAAAAGGAGTGCGCCCGATCAAATATTATAACGATAAGAACGATCTGTCTTATTATACATATTTAAAAGACTGCAGATATCAGGTACTGGCACACTTTATCTGGAATGAGAACCGTCCGGAACTGGAAAAGGACCGTAATGAAAATAAGCATCATAATATTGCGAAAAGGATGATCGAGCGTGGTGGGAGAAGAGATATTTTTTTAGGAACCAGAGAATGCCAGGGATATGTAAAACCTTGTGTTTTTGGGGAAGAAGAGGGATTCTATGATCACCTTCCAGAATTGAGTTTTGGGATGATGTATCATGGGATTACATATGCGGATGAAGCATTTTCGGAAGAAACGAAGGGGAAAATGAGCGTGCGGCTCTGGCAGGCGGTCATGAAGGAGGGTGTAATTTCATTTCTGCCTCCATGGGAATGTATCCACCGTCCGGTAAGAGAGATGAATATGAAACGATTTGACGAGGCAGCCGGCAATTTTTCAATGGTCAACGAGGAAGGAGGGGGATTGGATGTCATGGATGAGCCAACTTTATAAAACCTATGAAAAAAATATAGGAAAAGGGCAGCAGTCAGAGATTCAGCTGACTCCGATCGCGCATATGAATGCGAATGCGCAGGTAGAGATTACATTAGACCATGAAGGAGAATTTAAAGGGGCAGTAAATATAGATAAAAAAGAAACGGCTACGCTGATTCCGGTTACGGAGGCATCGGCAGGCAGGTCGGGCAAGGTGATAGCGCCTCATGCATTAAGCGATATGCTTCCCTATATAGCGGGGGACTTTTCGTCACATTGTGAAAATGCGGAGCAGAAAAAGAGTGCCCAGGAGAAATTTAAGTCTTATATTGAGAACCTGAGAAGGTGGGCGGAATCTGAGGATTCGCATCCGAAGGTACGGATTATTTATAATTATCTTGTAAAGGAAATGCTGATTTCAGACCTTGTCAAAGCTGGTTTTATTGAGGTAAGAGAAGACGGGGTATTTGAAAAGAAAAAAATCAGCGGTCAGCCTTATGAAAAGGTGATAGTCAGATTTCGGGTTTTGGAAGGACAAGGGCGTGACTGTACATGGGAAGATGATTCTTTGATACAGACTTATACAAAATATTATTTAAGCAGGCAACAGGGAAAAAAGGATGTTTGTTATTTATCAGGTGAAGAGAATACGATTTCCAAGAATCATCCAAAAGGAATCGTAGCATCGGACTATGGAGCAAAGCTGGTATCGGCAAATGACGCCCAGGGATATACTTACCGGGGAAGATTCCGGGATGCGGAGCAGTCTTATGCATTAAGTTATGAAGCATCTCAGAAAATACACAGCGCGTTGACTTGGCTCGTGAAAAAGCAGGGAGTGTCAATCGGAAGTCAGAATAAAAGGACATTTATCTGTTGGAATCCAGAAGGAAAGAAAACACCGGATTTATTTGATGAACTCGGTCTGATTGAGGATGAGGGAATACTGGATACGGACATTTCTTATCGAAAAAAACTGAAAAAGGTATTTCAGGGATATCAGGACCAATTCGAAGAAATGGATTCGATTATCGTGATGGGGTTGGACGCGGCGACAACAGGGCGGCTTTCGGTCACCTATTATCACGAACTGGCCGCGTCGGATTTCCTGGCGAATATGATCTACTGGGGTCAAACCTGCAATTGGAAATATATTAAATTCAACGAGAAAAAGCAACCATATTACACAATTAATACACCAATCTTTCGGAGAATCGTAGAATGTGCGTTTGGACGAGAGCGAGGGAATTTTATAGAAGTAGATGATAAAGTTCTGAAAGAGCAGACACAGCGTCTTGTAAAATGTATGCTGGAAAGAAAGCCGGTTCCATTTGACATCATACATGCTTTAATGCTCCGCGCGTCGTCTCCATTGGCATATACGCGAGGGAACAGAGAACGGGTGTTGTCTACTGCTTGTGCGATGATCAGTAAATTTCATTATGAAAAAACGAGAGAAAGGCAGGAAGAAAAGGAAAAGATGAAGTTGGATTTAGAAAACAAGGATCGAAGCTATTTGTTTGGAAGGCTGCTGGCCGTATGTGAAATGGTAGAGAGAAGAACTTATGACAGAGGAGAGACCCGTGATCCCAACGCAATCCGTTTACAGTCAGCTTATGTGAATCACCCGATGCAGACATGGAAGATATTGGAAGGATTGTTAAATCCATATTTTCAGAAGTTACGACCTGGATCAAGAGAATATTATAGAGGGTTGATCAGCGGAATTGTCAGCTCATTTAGAGAAGAAGACGCAGGAATACTGAATCAGGGACTAAAAGAAGACTATTTATTGGGGTATTATTTACAAAGAGCAGAACTGAATAAGAAAAAAGAAGAAAATGGAGGTACAGAAGAATGAGCAGTTTACAGAATAAGATTGATTTTACGGTGTTAGTAAAAGTAGCCAACGCAAATCCAAATGGAGACCCGTTAAATGGAAACCGTCCCAGAACAACTTATACCGGGCAGGGGGAAATTTCCGATGTCTGCATCAAAAGAAAGATTAGAAACCGTCTCCAGGACATGGGAGAATCTGTTTTTGTACAGTCAGCTGAACGCAGCGATGACGAATATACTTCATTGAGCGAAAGAGCCTCTGGAAATATTACAGAATATAAATCAAATGATGAATATGCAAAGAAAGCCTGCGAAAAATGGATCGATGTGCGTATGTTTGGGCAGGTGTTTGCGTTTAAGAGCAAGGATAAAAAAGATGGCGTTTCCGTGGGAGTCAGGGGACCAGTATCGATCCATCAGGCAATCAGCTGTTCTCCGGTAGATATTAACAGTATGCAGATTACAAAAAGTGTCAATAGCGAACCAGCGGAAGGAAAAAGCTCAGATACAATGGGGACGAAGCATTTTGTGGAATTCGGGCTATATCGGATAAAAGGCTCGGTCAATGTTCAGCTGGCGGAGAAAACAGGATTCTCTGAGGAGGATGCAAATATGCTGAAAGAGGCGCTTTGTACACTTTTCATCAATGATGCGTCTTCGGCGAGACCGGATGGAAGTATGGAAGTGGTTTCTGTATACTGGTGGAAACATAATAATAAGATCGGACAATATTCTGCGGCAAAGGTACATGATTCTTTGAAAATCACCTTGAAGAAAGATGTATTGATTCCTTCTTCAGTAGAAGATTACGACATTCAATTAGAAAATCTTCCGGAATTGGAACCAGAGATTATTGAGGGTATGTAAAGAAAATGTATAAGGAAGATGAGTATTTAATGCTATCTGGACTGCAGCATTTTGCATATTGCAGAAGACAGTGGGCTCTGATTCATATTGAACAGCAATGGGCGGAGAATGAACGGACAGTGGATGGAAATCTATTTCATGCGGTGGCACATGATAATGACCGTATTGAAAAAAGAGGAGATCTGCTTATAACAAGAGGGCTCCATATCAAATCGGCACAGCTGGGGATATCGGGGATCTGTGATGTAGTAGAGTTCCATAAGTCGGACAATGGAATTTCATTATCTTCTTATGAGGGCTATTGGAAGCCCTACCCGGTAGAGTATAAGAAAGGAAAACCAAAAACAAACGATGCCGATGAATTGCAGTTATGCGGTCAGGCAATCTGTCTTGAAGAGATGCTTTTATGCCATATACCGTCTGGCAGTTTATTTTATGGAGAAAGTCGTCGGAGACAAAATGTGGAATTTACGGAGCAGCTCAGGGAGCGGGTCTACGATATGGTAAAAGAAATGCATGATCTGTGGAACAAAGGATATACGCCAAAGGTAAAACCGCAGAAAGGATGCAATGCCTGTTCGTTGAAAGAAATCTGCATACCGAAGTTGGGAAGAGTAAAAACTATAGAAGATTATATTGAGAAAAGTTTATTGAGGGAATAAGATGCGAAAACTGTTAAATACACTGTTTATTACAACTGAAAATGCCTTTTTGTCATTGGATGGCGAAACGGTATGTGTTGAGATAAACAAGCAAAAGGTCGGGCAGTTTCCACTGCACACATTGGAGAGCATTGTATGTTTTACTTACAGTGGGGCAACCCCGGCTTTCATGGGAGCATGTGCGAAAAGAGGAATCCATCTTGCGTTTTTCAGTCCTTTTGGAAAATTTCTGTGTAGAGTTGTTGGTGAGAATCAGGGAAACGTGCTATTGAGAAAACAACAATATCGGGTATCTGATCATAAAACAGATAGTTGCCTGATTGCCAGAAATCTGATTCTGGGAAAAGTATTCAATTGCAGATGGAGTATAGATCGGACTCTGCGGGATCATGTGCTCAGAGTAGATGAAGAACGGTGCAGGAAAGCGGCTCAGTATTTAACAAATGAAATGACGAAAATAAAACAGGCGGAAGACCTGGATTCCCTCCGTGGGATGGAGGGAGAATGCGCTTCAGTTTATTTTGATGTATTTGACGAACTCATATTGAATCAAAAAGAGGAATTTTATTTTCGGGGAAGAAATAAGCGCCCGCCATTAGATAACGTCAACTCAATGTTGTCTTTTGGTTATACACTGCTTGCAAATGATTGTGCAGGGGCATTAGAAGGAGCCGGGTTGGATTCTTATGTGGGTTTTTTGCATAGAGATCGACCAGGAAGAAAATCACTGGCATTGGACCTGATGGAAGAAATGCGTGCGGTGTTGGTGGATCGGTTTGTATTAACGCTTATTAATAACCGGCAGATTCGAAAAGAACACTTCCGGAGATCAGAAAGTGGCGCGGTAGAGTTTACAGACGATGGAAGAAAGAAGTTTATTACTGCCTGGCAGGAGCATAAGCGGGAGCAGATTACCCACCCTTATCTACAGGAAAAAATATGTTGGGGTCTGGTTCCGCATGTGCAGGCACTGTTGCTTGCAAGATACCTGCGGGGCGATATAGATGGTTATCCACCGTTCTTATGGAAATGAGGGATTATGCTTGTACTAATTACATATGATGTAAATACGGAAAGCGCAAAAGGAAGGGCACGTTTGCGCAAAGTAGCAAAACAATGTGTAAATCATGGGCAGCGGGTACAGAATTCAGTGTTTGAATGTATTTTAGACCCGGGCCAATGTAAATTACTGAAAGCACAATTACTGGAGATTGTGGATTTGGAGAAAGATAGTTTGAGATTTTACAATTTAGGAAACAATTATAAGAGCAAAATTGAACACTATGGAATAAAAGGCAGTATTAATCAGGAAGGGGTGCTTATTTTGTAGTGCGAACTATTAGTACACATAGATAGGCGGGAGGTTCGCACTGGAAAAAGAAGAAAGTATGATAGAAATTTGGGATATTAAGAAATGGATTTTATCAAGAAGTTATAAAAATTGTTAAGTTTTGACAAATGTGTGCAAAATGGATTGGTACTTTTGTGTATATTTGCGGTCACTCCCTGTGCGGGAGTGTGGATTGAAATGTCCTCGGCGTCCGCGTCATAGTCCGGATTGTCAAGTCACTCCCTGTGCGGGAGTGTGGATTGAAATTTATTCCCATGATATTTTCCCCCTTTCCGCCGCCGTCACTCCCTGTGCGGGAGTGTGGATTGAAATCATCCGCGTTAAAGGATGCAACATAATCTTTTTCGTCACTCCCTGTGCGGGAGTGTGGATTGAAATATCATCCGCCACCGCATCAGCCGGAAGAAGCCTGGTCACTCCCTGTGCGGGAGTGTGGATTGAAATTTCCGTGGAAATCACGGTCACGGCCACGGAATACGTCACTCCCTGTGCGGGAGTGTGGATTGAAATAATGTGAAAAGCGTCAGCGTTACATTGTCCATAGAGTCACTCCCTGTGCGGGAGTGTGGATTGAAATATTCTTCCGCGGCTTCTTTGTCCGCGTCAGTGCTGTCACTCCCTGTGCGGGAGTGTGGATTGAAATTGGATGAAAAACATAATATCATCTTCAAAAATGCCGTCACTCCCTGTGCGGGAGTGTGGATTGAAATCGCATCCGTCCCGACAAAATCATAATACTCCGTAGTCACTCCCTGTGCGGGAGTGTGGATTGAAATAGCAATGTAACCGTCAAAAGGCACATAAGACAGACCGTCACTCCCTGTGCGGGAGTGTGGATTGAAATATGCATGTCAATATAACGCCGATGCATCTTCCGGTCACTCCCTGTGCGGGAGTGTGGATTGAAATGCCTTGATGCAATTCAGCAATGTAACCGTCAAAAGTCACTCCCTGTGCGGGAGTGTGGATTGAAATTCTTTGTTTCCGCTCGCAACCCTTCCAACTTTATAGTCACTCCCTGTGCGGGAGTGTGGATTGAAATGCATGTGCTTCCATCGTTGCGTATATGCCTGCTCTGTCACTCCCTGTGCGGGAGTGTGGATTGAAATACGGGGGACTGGGAACGAGCATGGAACGGCGTAGTCACTCCCTGTGCGGGAGTGTGGATTGAAATAGGGGTATATGGGATGAAATCATGCTTGAAGGGGACGTCACTCCCTGTGCGGGAGTGTGGATTGAAATTAGAGTTAATCGATATATCACTCCGCTACAATCCCGTCACTCCCTGTGCGGGAGTGTGGATTGAAATAACATAGGTTGGGAGGGTATACACGATGATAGCGTCACTCCCTGTGCGGGAGTGTGGATTGAAATTGACGTACCACCAACGCCAACTGGAAAAAGAAGAGTCACTCCCTGTGCGGGAGTGTGGATTGAAATTGGTTTAGTACCTGTTTTTGAAAGAATTAGGATTGGTCACTCCCTGTGCGGGAGTGTGGATTGAAATAATTACATTCCGAGCGTTGGTCAAATACGTACCCGTCACTCCCTGTGCGGGAGTGTGGATTGAAATTTTGGTTTTAGTATATGTCCAATGTGGTCGAACGTTGTCACTCCCTGTGCGGGAGTGTGGATTGAAATTCTGGTTTTACTTCGGTGTGATTTCCCGACAAGTCACTCCCTGTGCGGGAGTGTGGATTGAAATATAAGCAACACCCTCTAACCAATTATTACTACCGTCACTCCCTGTGCGGGAGTGTGGATTGAAATATCCATCAGTACAGCTTTAACATCCGCAAGTAAAGGTCACTCCCTGTGCGGGAGTGTGGATTGAAATTTCCCCATGCGCATAAACTCCATAGGCTGCAGTTGTCACTCCCTGTGCGGGAGTGTGGATTGAAATAAATGCTCCCATCGGGCTTTTGGCGGTAGAGAAATGTCACTCCCTGTGCGGGAGTGTGGATTGAAATCCAGCTTATGAGCATTGTTTATAAATCCAAGTCGTCACTCCCTGTGCGGGAGTGTGGATTGAAATCCCAATAGCCACATCCGTGCTACCACCTTGCGTGTCACTCCCTGTGCGGGAGTGTGGATTGAAATTTTGCGCCGGAATACATCAGGTCTTTAATGTCCCGTCACTCCCTGTGCGGGAGTGTGGATTGAAATGAGCTGTCTTAGCAAAAGTGATCACGTCACCTACAGTCACTCCCTGTGCGGGAGTGTGGATTGAAATACCCTGTTAACTGGCGTGTTATCTACCCGGTAAGTCACTCCCTGTGCGGGAGTGTGGATTGAAATTGTAGGTGACGTGATCACTTTTGCTAAGACAGCGTCACTCCCTGTGCGGGAGTGTGGATTGAAATGTGGATATTGCCAGGGTTGTGGAGTACGACCCGGGTCACTCCCTGTGCGGGAGTGTGGATTGAAATAAAAAATTTAGGTACATATCTAGCTCCCACATACGTCACTCCCTGTGCGGGAGTGTGGATTGAAATTGATCCAGGTTTTATTTACGCTGACACAGATCGGTCACTCCCTGTGCGGGAGTGTGGATTGAAATATTGCAGGAGATAAACATAATGCGCTTTATGATGGTCACTCCCTGTGCGGGAGTGTGGATTGAAATCAAATACGGGTTATGTGTATAGTATCAGTACTGATGTCACTCCCTGTGCGGGAGTGTGGATTGAAATATAAACACACGGACACTGTGTCAAAAAGATGTATCGTCACTCCCTGTGCGGGAGTGTGGATTGAAATTGAATCCGTCACCGAAAAGATTATAAAAGTATTGGTCACTCCCTGTGCGGGAGTGTGGATTGAAATAAGAGATTCTTTATCTATTACAACCTGGTTATTGTCACTCCCTGTGCGGGAGTGTGGATTGAAATCACCCAGTCCTCCGTGTTTATGAAATTTGTATCAGTCACTCCCTGTGCGGGAGTGTGGATTGAAATATTATATTTAGCATAATCTTTTTTAAACTGATCTGTCACTCCCTGTGCGGGAGTGTGGATTGAAATAGGCAAATTAGTCCATTTAAACATTGCTATAGACAAGTCACTCCCTGTGCGGGAGTGTGGATTGAAATCAAAAAAGCATGCCACACATCACGATGGGGAAACGTCACTCCCTGTGCGGGAGTGTGGATTGAAATTTCTAGTTCCATCTCTGTCATCTCATGAGGATCGTCACTCCCTGTGCGGGAGTGTGGATTGAAATAGAAATTTTAAAATCACGCTCTCCGCACAGTTTTGTCACTCCCTGTGCGGGAGTGTGGATTGAAATTCTATATCCCTCCTGTAATCCACGTAATTTTTTGGTCACTCCCTGTGCGGGAGTGTGGATTGAAATTGTTACAGGGCGGGACATACACCAAAAATCCAGGTCACTCCCTGCGCGGGAGTGTGGATTGAAATAAATTTCCAGGCTGACGAGAAGATCAGACGGA
>Ga0137308_102070_pt1 | contig 15360 bp, 10 predicted proteins | sample Inofrocosms_June_FD_97181 | JGI IMG/M metagenome (GOLD analysis project Ga0137308, IMG submission 97181) | Mouse cecal microbial communities from Vienna, Austria - N-Acetylneuraminic and N-Acetylglucosamine D2O microcosms_June | ecosystem: Host-associated > Mammals > Digestive system > Large...
CTCTCCTATATATATTACCGCACCGGTAAATCTGTCAATATTGTTTTCTAAAATATTATTTCCATATTTTTTATTATATTATTGAATATTTCTATAAATATTATTTATTATTATTTTTATTTTGCGTTAAATAAGAAAATATTATTATTTAAAATAATATTTTCTTATTTAATATTTTCTAAAACAAATTAGATTTTTAATAATATTTATAAAAATAATGTTTTCAAAATTATTATTTTTATAAATATTGTATCTCCTTACTCAAAAATATTTGCCGGCGTATCCATTCTTCTCCTGTCCATGGGAATATCCAATAATTTAGGTCTCCCTTTGCAAGAAAACATTTTATAATGGGCATTTCCAAAGCGGTCAAACACAACTGCGGGAAGATGCCTGTTTTTATCCTGCATATCTTCAATACATATAAAGAGCGCTTCAAAAACACTTTTTTCATGAGCAGGGGAAATGCGCTCTTTCAAATACTCATCCTCATAAGGTCTATACAATTCCATATCAGACGCAAACTCCCGAACACGGGGCAAATCATCGGAAAGAAAAAAAATAAGCAGCACACGGTCACATCCATATCCCAGGGGATGTGCGGCATAATCTTTGAGATAATACGCCAGACGCATACGCGAAGTTAAGTCCAGAGACAGATTCTCCACGTTAAATCCTTTTTGCCCGCATAAAGTATCTGCTTCAAAATAATTCCTTAAAATCCCCTGACGGTCCTCTTTAAGTAAACAGTATGAAGTAAAAGAAGAAATACCAAAATACATCATATTAAGGTAATCCCTTAACTGCTTCCTAAAGCTGAAGTTCCCGGGAAATAGGAAGGAGAGCAGTGACTGCGTATGGTATCCTGGAACAGCGGAAACCATGTTTCCCCATAAAGCCGCCCTGCAAACTGCATCCTGTTTTAACATGCTTTCCTCAATGTCTTTGCGTCTTTTTAAGAATTTAGTCATATGTTGATGGTAAAGGGCATAACGTTCTCCTGACATCTTATCTTCCAACAACTCATGGCCCTCTGCTTTGCTGGAAAAAAATCTGTCATATGCACTAATTTTATTCGACTTACCATATTTTCTTAGCAATGATAAAAAGTCTTTCCAACTCTGTACCTTAACCTTTCCTAAATGTTCACCCATATGTTCCAATGACAAGACCTTTTCCATTGTTTCAAGAAGAATATAGACATCATCCTTCTCCATAAGGCAGGAAACCCCTCTTATTTCCAGGTAAAGTCTCCTTAAAGCAGCTTGTGAAATCCCCATCTGCATCATGAGAACACTGCATAAGTTTTCTTCTTCAGAAAAAATAGCTTCTGGGCATTGATTTAAAACACCTTCCTCCGCTTCCAAAACTGTATTCTCAGGCATTTCATCCATTCCCAGCCTTTTTAAACCAGAAACAAACTCCGCTTCACGTTTCCCGCAGGACAGTTCCGCCATAGAAGGCTTTTTCTCCGCATAGGAATCATTTAGGCAAGAGAAGAGCAGGCATATAAGCCCTTCCCCATGATTATTTCCAGAATATTGGAAAAGCCCATTATAATTTTGCAGTTTAGACAGCAAAATATCCTTCCTCTGCGTCCCTGTGTCCTGCTCATACAATATCTCAATGCCGCCGGTTGTTTTTTCTTCCATCAGCCCATGACCCAGCCTTACATAAGCGTCCGCACGGAATGGGGCAGTGATAGTGTTGCATACCAGCTTAGACGCCCTTCCGGGAAGTTCGGTAAAGCCATTCTCAATGCTCATTTCCTTTAAAAACATGGTACACCCATCACATGCCGCCACACACGCAAAAAAATCTCCAATCCCCAGCATATGGGAATAGTGCGCCGGCTCATGCCACTGTTTCTTTTTAAGGCAGGAGAGGGCAGTAAGAATAATACTCATTTCAAACGGGAAATCAATGCCACACAGGGGAATCGTTTCTTTCAGCTTATCAAGTCCTTTTGCTGTCACTGTATAAACCGTATCTTTCCTGCTTCCAGTGAGGATTTTCCTCTCCCTTTTCCGGAAAATTCCCTGCCTGCATTTCTCAGAAAAGAAACGCCTGGCATAAGACTGTATTGCCCTGTCCCCCTTTTCTGAGCCGCCGCCCCCATAAATATCAAACTTATGGCATAAGATTAAAAACTGTCTCTTAGTTATGTAACTATTTAAAAGCCCAAACAGAACCATCCTGTTTTGCAGCACAAAGCGGCGATGGCTGTCTGAATGAACGAAACTTGACAGACAAGATAATAACACAGCATGATTTGATTCATCTCCATCCAGCTCTTTATAAATGACTTTCATGTTACCTCCATATTTTGTCTTTAAAATATTTTAGGGAAAACTTTGAAAATTAAATTCTTCCCTATAGTTTTAGTCACCGGATTTTTATTTAAAATTTATATATCTTATTTACCTTAACATCCTTCTGGTATATACAGTAATTTCATGATAAAACCAACATACCGTTCATCCCGAATAAAAAAGCCTATAGCCAGCTTATGCTATGTAAAACCTTGAAAAAAGCGGATTTCCTGAAAAATGCGGCAGACATTTCCACCAAAACGTCCGGCAGAACCCGGTCCTTCCAAACACGCAGGGCAGTCCCTGGCTTTTAAAACCTTTCCGACAGACATTTTTTTCCTCCTGTCCGTTATGCCTTACATTTTACAGCATACTGTTATGCCAGTTCCATAATGCTAATCTCATAGCCAGACCCTCCTTCCTTTGCCAGGCATATATTGAATGTATAACTGAGCAAATCTGCAACCTCTTCCTTACTGCCTGCAAAATAGCGAAAAACAACATACCCTTCCTCAGCATCCCCAAAATGCATTTTAAACGCTTGCAATGAGCCGTTTACCCGTAAGTGGTTCACAACCTTATAAAGAAGCTCTTCCCAGCTGTCATATCCCTTCACCGCCACCTTCACCTCTTTAAACCGCATATTATGCCTGGCAGCATAATCAGATATTTTCAGGAACTTCCCCATTTCATAAATGTAGGAGTAGGAGAGAGCATGCTGGAGCCCAAGTACCTGGCGATATTTCTTTTTCTGGCTATCCGCCATCAGCCGGCCATATAACGCCATATACAGACAATATTCATCTTGCATGGCGTTAAGTATGCCGGCGGCATATCTGCCCAAAATTTCCCTGGACATAACCGAAAAAGATTTTTCCTTAGACGTAGAATAGACATGATATAAATCAGAGACTGATTCCGCCCTTGTCTTTTCACCAAAACCAAATTTCCTCAAAAACGCATACAATTTTACCACATCGAAACAGAGCAGTACCGACCGCCCCATAATCTGCACTAAGTTCTTTAACATACGTTTATCGCTGCTATAATATACCTCCCTATACCCTTGCGGATATAAGATAATCCCCGCCTTTCCATCCACGATAGCCGCTTCAACAACCACATATTCAGACCTGGCCAATTTTACGGCAAGCGCCGCAATGTATCTCTCTGATATTAAGGTTATGTCATCCTCCGCCACTAATAGCGGATATTCAAAAAACCAATCTTTTTCTGGCTTTTGGCGTAGTTCCTTTTCTTGAACCTGCTCCGAAGCTCTTACTTCATCCTTTGTCAGTGGAACAGATTTTGTTTTTTCATCCCTTTCCCTGGATTTCGTTTGATTTTGGGCTGTCCTGGCTTTTATATGCTCCTTAGAGCCTTCTTGGGGAACCGTTTCTGTCTCCTTCATAATCTTCATCAGATCATCCATAATCTCCCCTGAAACTTTCATTGCCCTCTGCCCATCCTGTGGATGTTCTGAACCTTTATTTTTCCTCCCAGCTTCCTCTTTTTTCTGTATTTCCTTTTTATATATCCGATAAGGCTTATTAATTGCGCTTAATGCCTCTCTATATTCCGCATCCTCAATTTCCCTATGACCCCCGATAAATGTCCTTATATTGAAAAAGAGGGCTTCCTTTAATTCTTCCTCCGTCCTATGATAATCCCTTGCCAAGGAAGGTATTGCTGCATACATATATTGCATAAACTTATCCTGGAAATTATCTCTGTCAATGGAAACGCCGGAAAATACATTTATAAAGATAAAATTATAAATTTCCTGATGGAACCCGAGAATAGGCCATTTCCCAAGCTTTCCTGGTAGATTAATTAGTTTCTTGGACACAAACATGGTTTTGCCATCCCCCTGCGAACAGATCACATCCTCATTATTGGTAATCAGATAATATAAAACCGTTTTCTCCAATTTTTCCCGCTTTCCCATATAATTTCTGCTGTATTCACATATCTGGCATAAAGACGCCTGCTCTGCACCCAGGCTTTCCCTGTCATGGCAGTAATTTTTTCTTTTGTCTTTTACAGATAAATGTTGTTCTAATTCTTCCTCGCTGTAACCCTCCCCGGCAAAAACATTATATGTATGGGCAAGCAGCATTGAGTAATCAGCCAGAGTCTTTAGCTGAAATTTATGGGTTATGCAAATTTCACACAACAGATTTAAGATATCTGGCGTTTTTTCGCAAGAAGCATTCCACATAATACAAGGTACATCTTTCATCGAAATCCTCCCTTTCATTAAATAGTAGGAGAAGTAGGGTAGTAAAAGTCAATATCCTGTAAAATAAATATGTTGTTGCATACAAAATATAGATATATCTGCATGTATGCAGCAACATGTTATTTTATTATATTTTAACAACAACTTATTTTGTTTATTAATTACAGAAGGAAAAAAGACTGATAAATAAAGGCTTTCAGGTGTTAATTATGTAAAAATATGGTGGAAGTCATGGAAGAACTTGGTGCTAATCATGTAAAAAAGCAATATTAGTTGTGTAAGAGGAGAGTGTTAATTATGTAGAAATTTGGTTATTGAGAAGGTTAAGAATGAGATTAATCATGTAGAAAAACGGTAAAAATAATGGCAGAATCTGATAATTATTCTGTAAAAAAGGAATAATTACTGGCGAAAAAATGGCTTTGTCCACTCGGCATAACCAAATTTCTACATAATTAACACCAAATTTCTACATCATATAACCGGAATTCTACAGTATTAAATTTAAATGTGAACGCTTTTTGGGGCATTAACTTTAAATTATGTAGAAATTTGGTTATCTGGTAGGTATGTGAGAGGAATTCATAATTCATTATATCCAGCTTCTTACCATATTATTCTCCGTTTTTTCCAAAAAGTGGAATTAAGACATACTATATCACGTTTTTTATATATCTGAGAGATGCAAATTAAAAAAATCAGAGTTGATAACCCGATTCCTACATGAAAAAGCGTTTTTGAGGTAAAAGATAGGACAAAATAACCGGAAATCTACAGAATAAAAAAATAGTGGGCAAAAGAAAACGTGGCAATAACCCAATTTCTACATGAAAAAGCGTTTTGGGATAGAAGATAAGGCAAAATAACCGGAAATCTACAGAATAAAGAAATAGTGGGCAAAAGAAAACGTGGCAATAACCCAATTCCTACATGAAAAAGTGTTTTGGGATAGAAGATAAGGCAAAATAACCGAATATCCACAGTAAAGTATATCTGAATGTAAATGCAGACGAAAGTAACCTGATTTCTACAGAATTATATATTATTCTGTAGAAATCAGGTTGAAATAAAAAAGCCCATATAGTAAAATAGAAACGATAGAAGGAGAGGACAAGTATATTATGGACAAGACACTTGAATCAGAATTTCTGGAAGGGGAAGTAATAGACATACATTCAGAGGATATCAATGAATTTGAAAGTATGCACATAATGAAATCAAATACGCTGATTAGAGGAAGGTATTCAACATCGCTTTTGGCCAATAAGGTGACGGCCCTAAGCATGACGCGTCTGTGTTCTGACAGCAAAGGAAGGCCGACAGCTTCCATTACTGCTGCTGAAATAAAGGAAGCTGTTGGATGGAAAGGCGGCAATTCCATATATAGCCAGCTCCGGCAGGTAGCTATCGAGCTTAGGACAGCGCCTATCATATTGGAGAATGGGCGTGGCAGTTTCTATGTGACAGGTATGGTAGATAATTGCCTTTATGACAATGGGACATTTACTATTACGTTTTCCCTCGATATGGTTCCGCACCTTTTTGACTTGCAAAAAAATTATACGATACTGACAATAAAGAGCCTGATGCAGTTCAAGTCAAATAATACTTATCGGATTTATGAGTTAATCAGAGAGCATGTTTATAAGATAACGAAAGACGAACCTATTGTATGTGTGTCATATTCGCTCTCTGAGCTGCGGGCAAAAATCGGTCTGATAGATTTTTCCATGGACGATAAGAAACTATTGACGAAAGCTTCCATTTCTTCAAAGGATGATGACATTGAAAAAGTTGCCAAGAAAGTGAAATATAGGACGTGGTCTGAATTCAAGAGAAATGTTCTGGATGTTGCGCGTAAGGAACTGATGGAGAAGAGTGAAATTACTTTTGATTACGCACAGAAAATAAGGGGGCGCGGCGGCAAGGTAGAAGGAGTGAAATTCTACATACATAAGAATACGTCCCCGGAATATCTGAAGCGTGGGGAAAACGGAGGGGACGGCAGCGACCAGATGTCTCTGCCCGTGTTATATGGAATGGGCGGCAATGAGGGAAAAGATATTGACTATGGCTTTCTGCAAAAGATGCAGGAAATCATAGAAGAGGACTTGCCGGTTACATCGCTGATAAAGATTATGGATGCTTCCAGACAAGATATAAAGAGGATTGAAGAGGTTTACAAGATAGCCTGCGGTACGAAACAAATAAAAAATCTGGCAGGGTTTATGGTAACAGCCCTTCAGGAAGGCTGGTCAGCCGATGCCGTGCCTAAGATGCAGGGAATGTCACAAGAGGAAGCGAAAAATTATACAGACAGGGCAGAGGAACTATATAAGGACTATTTAGCAGCCAGAGAGGAGAGGAGAGAAGCAGCGCAGTCCGGCGAAGAGGGAAATATCGTGTTAGGGAGGATAGCTGACTACTCAGATACTTGTTCGGAGAGTATGGTTGATAATTTTGCTGTAGGTAAGGAAAATATGGGTGAGGAAAATAACAAGAAACTTGAAAAAGCATTTAAGGAGATAGACTCGCTTCCGGATGAACTAAAGGAAGAATTGCTACAGCGCATTTTGGCTGCCAAGAAATAGGAGAGTAGCAGCAGTAGTAGCAGGACATTACCAGAAAATGGCATACTTGTCGATATTTTCCAACATTTCTTCAATAAGGCTGCGTTTTTTGCCCCTGATGCAGCCGCAGGAAATGGTGTTTCCGCTCAATAAGTTCCTCGCGCTGACGCTGGTCATTTTTCCGCAGAGACCGCACCGCACAATCCATTTGGCGTTTCCCCTTTTATCGGAAACATCCCGCTCCATAACTTTAAGAAATCCAAAGACTTTTCCGTTCAAATTTGGTCCTGACGGATGTTTCGAGGAGTTGCCGCAGTCTGTAACATCGCCGTAAATCAATAAGAATTCATTTACAATGCGTGTTCCACCGCATGTGCATTCGCATAGGTATAATTTTTGGTTTTCCTTGTTTTTTCCAACACATTCTATGGCTTTTAATTGTCCAAATATCTTGCCTGATAGATTTTCAGAGAACTCACCTTTTGTGGCAGTCCTGTGTCCAAATTTTTCAAAAAAGAGTTTCATGGTAATTACTGGGATATAAGATTGGGAAATGCCCAGAATAGTTTTCTTATTGTCCAAATAAGCAGAAAGTGCGGACAAATTCCTGAATTTACGGATGCATGTAGAATATGCCCTTTTTTGCGAAATAAGGTAGTTACAGTATTTTTGGGCGTCATCTGGTGTCAGCAAAAGGAAGTCTTTTTTGCATATCCGGCTGACTTCTTTCGAGAGGGCAGCGCCGTTTTTTACAGTAGTGCGTATTTCAGGGTCTGATATGATGTTATTGACTATATTTGTATAGCTCTCTGAAAGGAAAGATTCTTTCGGGGTGTTTTTTTTCATAATAGTAGCTTCCTTTGCCTTTTCTCAAATATAACACATTGCAAAAGAAAAAACAAATAGCTGACGTTATTTACAGAAAAGTAATTTTAAGACAGATTGAATATTTGTATAATTTTATGTATGATTTTATTATTGAATTTGATGATAGAAGGTGAGTTTATACTAGGAGAGAAAGCAGGGGGAAGGGCTAATGATTTATGCTTGTAGCAGATGTTTTAGGGTTCATAATGAAAAAAGCCTTGCAAAGGATTCGGAAGGAAAATACTATTGCAGCCAGCCAGGATGTGAGGAGGAACTGATACAGATTGACGAGATGATTCTAGAGACGATCCTCCTATTATGGAAGAAAGGATATGATACATCTGCATGTTGCAGCGGACATTGCCAGGGAAATGCCTACAATGTACCGTATATTATTTTTTCTGATAAACAGAATAAAGATTTGTTCCCGCTGCCGAAAGGATTTGTTATGAAAGGGCTTCGGGAGGGGACAATATTAGAGCCCAAAAAGAAGATGCGGGCTCCAGATATGCATACGATATTTAGGAGAAATGATAGGCTTCTTACATGGGCAGAAAAAATACCAAAGATATTCTGAAATTATTGGAAATGTTTTTTATGGTTCCCGTAATTTAATGGCTGAAGCTGCCATCCTGCGCCGTTCTTCTTTCATTGCAGCATAATGCTTTTTAGTTGTCCCTACATCGGAGTGTCCCAATACGTCTGCCACAAGGTAGATATCTCCGGTTTCATGGTAGAGGTTTGTGCCAAAAGTTGAGCGCAGTTTATGCGGGGTTATTTTTTTTTGAGGGATGAATTCCCGGGTATACTTTTCTACCAGATTTTCAACGGCGTGGACACTGATTCTTCTTTTCTGTGTAGAAAAGAAGAGTGCATTTTCATGTCCTGACTGAGCATGGGAAGCAGTGAGGCTGCGTGAACCGTTAATATAATTGAGGAGAGCTGTTTCAACTTCGGTTCCAAAGTAAAGGATAGACTCATTCCCCCCTTTCCGGATAATACGCAAGCTGTTTTCACGAAAATTTATGTCGTTCAAATCGAGACCAACACATTCCGAGACGCGAATTCCCGTTCCGAGCAGGAGAGTAATTATTGCAATATCCCGCAGTTTCGTTTTCTGGAAATATAATTTTTTCTGTCCGCTGAGCTGGCTTTCATAGTTCTCCATGCTGTCTAGGAGAATGGCTATTTCATCAGGTTCAAGACGCACAATGGCTTTTTCGTGGATTTTCGGCATATCGACCTGCATGGCAACATTTTTGGACAGAAGTTCTTTCTTATAATAATAGTTCAGAAAGCTTCTGAGAGAAGAAAGCTTTCTTGCGATGCTCGCCACATCATTTTTCTGTGCCCCATTTTCAGATTTATAGAATTTCAGATATTCTTGATACTCTTCAATATCGCTGCTGGTGAGCTGATTTATATCATCAAGCGATATATCGGTTATGCTCTTGTCTTTTAATGACGGATTTTCTTCCAGTATGAAACGGAAGAAGACCAGAAGGTCATAGGCATAGGAAATACGTGTCCGGGGACTGGAGGTATTTTCTATGGCGCGAAAATAATCTTTCGCATATGCAGGGAGTTCCGCCAGCAGTTCCCGGAGCCTTTGGGTATATTCTATTTTTTTTGTATCGTGATAACTTAGGTTTTTCTTTTCCATAATTTATGTATTCCGTTCTTATGTGCTTGGGGTGTTATATGAAGGATGATAACATATGGATGGGAAAATTGCAATTTATGAAAAATCGCATTGGCATCTACTTAGATGCAGCAACATGATAGAGTTGAAGTTTGTTGCTTTTTCTCTCCATAATATGGACAGTTGTGTTAGTAGTGATAGCAGATGTATTTATAAGTCGCTAAATCAGCACTATGAAAGAATCTACTTAAAGTAGCGTTATGTAAGGCTGGACGGTCCAAAAAGATGTTTTATCTGGCAGTAGGTGAAAGAAATCATATTTTATGCGTTGGAAGGGTAGTGCAGAGGCTACTTTTTTATTTTCGCGGGCAATGAGAAACATATTCTGGAGCTCTTCGTTTTAGCAAGGATGAAATGCGTAATGGTTCTGTATAACAGGCGTTAAGATTTTGCTAAGATTGTTGGAAAATAGAAAATATTGGAGATAAATTGTGATATGATATGAAAACAGTAGTAGTTCGGGGATTAAGTTATAAATTAAAGTATAATGGATAATTAAAAGTTATCCGTTGGATATAACGGTTATGTATATGAGAAATATACTATTATTTAATAACTTTTAATTGTATTGTAATAGGAGGAAAAAATGTATAACTTAAAAAATTTTCTTGGTGTCAAGCATACCAGAATTTCATCTATTATTCAAAATGAATACATGCAAATGAATACATATGTAAATTTAATTGGAAGTGCAAATTATGCTTTTCCCTCAGTGTTAGATGCGCTAAACACACCATTTAACTTAAATCCTGCAGAAGGAATCAGAGGAAATAGATATTTCCCACAATGTGATGACATTGACGAATTAGAAAATATATCTGAAGAAATACTTCAAAATATGTATAAATGTCCCGAATATTATTGCAATATTGAGCCTTATTCAGGAACCCATGCTAACCAAATCGTATATCAAGCAGTTTTGAAACCTAATGATAATGTGGTTGTAATGTCTCCAGATGCAGGTGGTCATGTTTCACATCATCACTATTTAAAAACGTTTTGTAATGTGTATTTTTATACTGTTACAGAGGAGGAAAACATAAATTATTACCAAATAGAAGAATTGTGCAAAAAGCATCATCCTAAATTATTAATAGCGGGTGCCAGTTCTTATCCAAGAAGCATCAATTATTCTAAAATATTTGATATTTGCCAGAAAAGCAATACATTATTGTTGGCTGATATATCTCACACCGCAATTTACATAGCAGCACAAAAACATCCAACTCCTTTTGGGTATGCAGATTTTGTCACTTTTACCACAAACAAAACAACTCGTGGAATACGAGGAGGTATTGTAATGTGTAAGCAACAATATAAGTCATGCATTGAACATGCTGTATTTCCAATTGTTCAAGGCGCACCCAAATTTAATGAGGTTCTGGCAAAAACAGTAATGTTAAGCGAATTGTCATCTATGGATATAATAAATTATGTTGAAACTATCCAAAAGATATCTAATACTTTTGCGTCTATTTTCATTGAGAAAGAAATAAAATTATATACAAAAGGAACAGATACTCATTTAATAATGATTGATTTAAGAAATAAACAAATGACCGGAAAGGATTGTGAAAATTTATTATTTAAGCAGCATATATTGGTAAATAGAAACCAACTGCCAAATGACAAAAAGCCACCTAGTATAGCATCTGGTATCAGAATAGGCATATTAACTTTAGCTACACTTAATATGCCAGAACACGAATATATTGAAATTGCTAAATTAATAGCAGAAACCATTATTGAAAAACGTGTCATAAACCATAATCTTGTTAATGGAATTATACAATCTTATAAAATAATTGAATAATTTGCAGGGCTATTGGCGTTATTCAATGCAATAGCCCTAACTTCTAATATCTCCAATGTGGTGATATACCAAGCATAAAATCACCTAATTCTGCGTTAGGTACAATTAATCCGTAAATATTTATTTCACCTGGATATTCCTTTTTCACATCTCTAATATAGGATTCAAGATCGGTTCGTAATACACCTAAATTGTATTTACAAAAAAGCCGCATCCAAGGATCAGGCATTTCTTCTGCTTCTGAATATAATAACAACAGTTCTTCTTGAATATTTTCTAAAGAAATGTCTCCGTTTATGTATTTACAAATTAAAATATTGCATTTTAATTTGTTTTTATCATATATTAGACTTTTAGGCATAATGTTTTCAGCATTAAAAAAATATTCTAATGCCATGTTATAATCCTTTTCGCAAAAATAACTTACACCAATGTTTATTATTGATTGATATTCTTCATTAGAATTTAGTTGGCGCATTATCCTCCGCGCTCGTTTAAAGTAATCTTTTGCAATTTGTATATTTGCTGATTCTATTCCTCTATATAAATATAAAATTCCTATATTATTTAAACAAGTGGATTCTACAAATGTGTTGTTTACTGCTTGGAAATATTCTAAAGCACTAAAAATATTTTTATATGCCGTTTGAAAATCAAACAAGTGCCCTGAATTTCTTAAAATAATATAAAAATATTCAACATCTTTGTAATTTCTTTTTTTGCTTTTTAATTTTTTTATATAGCATCGTACTTCGTCATCTTTGCGTAAATGCTGTAAAGCATTTAAATAAATACTCCAACTTTCATAATTATTTAATTGATTACTTAATACTTTAATTGCTTTTTTATAGCGATATGATTGTGACAAAAATTTTGCTCTATACAAATCCATATTATAATAATTTGAAAGCTCCTCACTTATTTTAAGTCCTTTATCAAAATTACTTGTTTTCTGAAATGAGTCAAGTATCTGAATAATAGAACGAATAGGAAATAATATTGATATTTGATTTCCAAATGAGTTTATATCAGCTAATTTAATGTATAATTGACAAATTTGAGAATATCTAAAACCGTTATATAAAATATTTATATACTTTTCTAATATGCCCAAATGTTTTAGCAAGCTGAATTCTTTTTCTAGCTCTATTAATCCATTTACGCAAAAAACAAATTCACTATTATCCGAGGTTTCATAAATAGCTTCCGTAAAAACTCGTTCACATGAATGTAACAATTCTATAAAACGTTCTTCTTCTGATGATGATTCCAAGTTTTTTCTGCTCGCATGTATAATTTTTTCATGCTGAATTTTTAATGTGTCATTATCTCCTATAAGAACATAATTCATTTTACATAAATTTGATATACTTTGATTAAACTGAGAATCTGTACATCCTTCATTATATTTTAGAATTCGTTGTATAAAAGAGACTTTCATCCCTTCAGGAAATAATGAGGTTAAATCAATAATATCCTTTTTGATTTCATCTAAAGCTTTGATTCCTTGCAATGTAGGAGTTTCAGTAAGATTATCTAAACCATTTTGATTTATTTGAAAAATTAATTCGTCTATCTCTCTCATATTCCCATATTGAACTAAAGTATAAAAATATTGCAGTCTTTGATGCAAATGGTAATAGATTTGCGAATTTAAATTTTCCTTACATACTAAATCAAATAACTCTAGAGAAATATTTTCAATTAGCAAAACCAGATTGTCTTTATGTAAGCTATATTCTGTAATCATTTTTTTTGATAAAGAGCTCTCGTTATCTAAAGTATATGAAGTAAACAGAATTATATTACCCTCTGCATATCGAAGCATTTCATAAAATTCAGAAATAATCTCTAAAGATAGATATTGAATATTATCAATAAAAATGATTATACCAGTAGTATTACTTAAATAATCTATATATTCTCTAAATACAAACTGTATGGTTTGATAACTCTGATCGAAGTTATCATTCGATATATTTAAAAGTTCAAAAATTACAGGACCTATGGTTGGTAATAAAGATAATGAAGCAACTAATGCTCTTTTTGCATTGGATTTAACTTCTTCTTTATAAGAACTTCTCTCTAAGTATGATAAAAAAGTATTATTTTTGGAAACTCGTGTTAAATCTACTTCGTTTGATGATGATTTTTGCATCAATTTATATGTGAGTGAACTATATAACAGATCATTTGTACAATCTTCCGGGATTTGAGAGGCATCATAATGTAGTATAGTATACTTACTATACAAATCCCCATTACCAAGAAGATTTAATGAAGAAAAAGATATTTCCGTTTTTCCTACGCCAGATAGACCAAAAAGAGCTACATGCATCTTTTTAGACTGTTCAGAAATATATTCGAGAATTTCTTTTTCTTCATTACGTTCGATATGTTTTAAGTTCTTTATTTTAACTCTGGACATTCAAATTTCCTTCTTTCGTAAGCAGATTATTAATATCTGAATATAAATTAATAATTTTATATGATAAATTGCATGGACGCCATCCTTTATCTATACGTTCCTGGATTCTTTTAGCTGATGCAATAGCACTCTTAATATCATGTAAACTATCAAAAACAGCACCGTTTTTATCAAAAATAATTGGTATTTCACCACGAAAATCTAATATATACATTGGTATATTCATGATTGTAACATCCATCCCTTGCTTAATTAGATATGCTAAAGTCCAGTGTGTATTATCCGACCAGATACGCGAATCTCTTGATATAACAAACCTAACTGCTCTTTGGCAAATGGATTTACTCATATTGATAATGCGAAAATATTCATTTTGAATTGTGGCATTTCTATGAATTCCTAAAACTGTATTGCCGTAATTTACTTTTTCAGAAAGTTCAAAAAATATCTTAGTGTTATTGTCTAAAAAAGCAACATGTTTTGATTCTATATGTATTAGTTTTGTAGATGCATAACTTTTTATCTGATCAGGACACATAGTGTCATCAAATTTGATATATGTAAATTCATAAATTTTTTCACCCGTAATTGCCATAAGAGTCTCCTTTTTAACAATCTTTTATAATATATTCTTTATTAGTTGCTAAATATTTTATATATTTTATTTATCGGGTAATATTTAATAGTATTTAAATAATAGTATATTTCTCATATACATAACCGTTATATCCAACGGATAACTTTTAATTATCCATTATTTGCATTTACTTGTTTTGCAAGTGATAAAAATGGGTTAATGTTTCTAGAATGTTTTACTTACATAATTAATTTGATTTGAAAGTAACAAACATAGGGCATATGAATTCTGGACAGGAAAGACAGTTTTGTGTGTTTATGGGAAAGGTTGGGTATCGGAAATTTTGCCATCTGCATTTGAAAAGGACAGACATGGTAAGGAATATTGTACTGATATCAGATACGGTTTGGTAAGGAAATGTCAGGAATCGGGTTGAATTTGTAATGGAGGTAAATGCTAATAGCTATTTAGACAAGGAATATGGATTAAGTTGAGGAAGAAAAAGAAATATAATAGTAGATTTTCATTTTTTAAATTCTAATAATATCTATGAATTAAACAAGTATTTGTTTCATAGATATTATGATAGCTTTCATATTATTTAAAACGGTCTTCCATGATAGCCAGATTAATCATGGAAGACCGTTTTTCTAGATGTTATAAAAATTTAAATACTGAACTAATAAAAGTATTCGCCACAGTAGGGACAACATTCCATCCCCCACCAGCCGACAAGCGGATAAATATGATGGCAGGATGAGCAACGCATTTTCAAATGCATAAAAATCAAAGAGGCAACCAGCATGACACCCCCTACCAGACACATAACAACGCAAAGTGTAAATGGAA
>Ga0137308_102071_pt1 | contig 15360 bp, 10 predicted proteins | sample Inofrocosms_June_FD_97181 | JGI IMG/M metagenome (GOLD analysis project Ga0137308, IMG submission 97181) | Mouse cecal microbial communities from Vienna, Austria - N-Acetylneuraminic and N-Acetylglucosamine D2O microcosms_June | ecosystem: Host-associated > Mammals > Digestive system > Large...
ATTGGATTATCATCCGTCCAATTTGGATCCATATCTATATCAGGATTTGTCGTTGAATCTGGATTCATCCAATCAGGATTCACATCAGGATTTGGTGAATCCTGATTCCAGCCTGTATCTCCTCCAAAATCCCAGTCAGGACCCTGGGGTGGGGTCGGAGTAGGTTTTTGAGTGTCATCTGGATCCGGTTTTGTATCGGAAGATGTCTTGGCCAAGTTCAAAATCGGACTATCTTTGCCATACAAATTCAAAGTATTTTCATCATACTCATAAGTAATTGTCTGCCCATTGGGAAGCTTGAATTTATATCCTTGTGCTACGCTTCCACTTGTAGGTATAGCCAAAAACAGCGGAGTTTTTCCATCATTAAATGCCGGGTCCCCTGCTGAACTTGCATCTGAATTAGTGACATCTACAAGGTAGCTCTTTCCATCAATGACAACAATATTCCACATATGGTCACCTTCGCCAGTTCCTCCTGCCATTTTTCCGGATACTGTGTAGCATTTTATGTTTGATTCATCACACAAATACTGAAATGCCTTAGAATAACCTTCGCATACAACAGACGTATTGGCATTATCATCAAATACATAAAATGGTTGCCATGCATTCAAATCGATATCGGGAGCCTTGCTATTGTATTTCTCTCTCTGAATATCATTGTAGGATGTTAAATCACAGATTTTTTCCTGATATGCTTTTAACATATCTTTAATATCCTTACCCTTATTAGCCTCTACAATTTTATTTGCATTATTCTTTGCATTTGTAACACTTATTATCTTATCAGAATCTACCTTTGTTTGCTCACCTTGCTTTTTATATTGGTCAGCAATTGCAAATGTAAATGTTACAGCAGAGCCAGCAATCTGTGTACGAAAGGCACCAGGTTCACCCTCAGGAGTTTTTGCCTCATTATCATGCCAATATAAGTCATATGGGCAATCCCTCATAACAGTTAGATAAATTTTATTAATATCCAGTTTTGTTGGATCAATACCATCTAAGTTTAGCTCAATACTTGGATTTACACCAGCTTTTAATTTATCTATAATCTGCTTAGCAATACGTTGCTCTGGACTATCCGCTTCCAATACATCCTCTACAACAGATAATAAAGCAATCCCCGCATTTGCATCCTCAGATGTTTCTGTTGTTTCACTATCTGTCTGTTCAGCGTCGGTCACATCCTCAATTACATTTTCATCCTTCGGCTCCTCAATCTGATTCCAAGGTGCCTTATCGGAATCTTTGTCACTAGCTATTGTATTATTTCCGGTAGAAGTTATCGGATCTTTTCCAAATTCTGTAATCGTCTCTTTATCATCATCAGAATTATTCCATCCAGCAACTCCCTCAGAAGTAACAGCAGGGTTAAATGCATCATCCTGTCCCATATCTGCAGCCATCACAGATATTCCTGAAAGATTCATTCCACTGCCGACCAGAGCCAGGGACAAGGCTAATGCCACCCCCTCTCTAATCACACCTTTTCTTTTTCTCATAGTTTTCCTGCCCCTTTCTAAAAAGTAAAATTTTTTGTCAATATCAGATCACGCAGGTCTGTTCTCTATATATTGACAAGAATCACTTTTCTAAACTAACAGAAAAGTGATTCTTAACATACCTATCACACAAAATAACGTATATTATTGAAATTACATTATTTTATAAAATTTAAGTGTTCCTTTACTGCTGCTTATCCTTTTTACAGGTTTATCTTAAAACTCACCTGTCTTCGGAGAAGTTCCAGCAGAAGCATTGGAAGATGAACCTGTTGTTCCAGCAGGCTTCGTTGTATCATCGGTATTACCAGCCGGTACACGATTCACTACATTACCTGTTGTCTTGTCTACTGTGATAACATCACCATTAGACATAACCTTAACAAGAACAAGAGAACCATTTCTCGGGATATTTACTGCAATATCGTAATTTTCGCCTACTTCAGCTGCATATACTTCCCATACGCCCGAACCAGGTGCTGTTTCCTGCATCAGATAAACTGTATCGCCAGGTTCAATTCCTTCAGAATTAACACCCAAAGAATTTAATGCAAAAGTAACAACTCCGCCGCCTGTCGGTACACCATCTTCAAATGTGATGCTTCCATCTAACATCGGAATGAAATCCATCTTGTCTGTTGCAGCGTAGCCATTCTTTTCGAAGATCTCTTTTACCTTCTTCTCACTGCCGATAGATTCAAGAGCGCCCTTGCTCAGCTCTTTCCAGGTAATATCTACAACATGACCTTCCTGATCCATAGCTCTTGTGTACATAGCCATATTGCTTGCAAACTGTCCCTGATGACTGGTAGGTCCAACGGATTTCAAATAATCCGGGCTCCAAAGAGCATCGTTAGACCATGTATCGTCATTTTTTGATGCAAAAGCGGTTACGCTCATTCCTAAGCACATTGCTGCTGCTAATGCAACAGCAACAATCTTCTTTGATGATTTAGCGCCTTTTTTCAGGCATATATTTTGTCGTATATTACTGCAAAAGTAATCTCGTTTTCTTCTCAAATTTTCTGCCTAATCTTGAAATTGTCGCAATTTATTAGTATACTAAACACATAAACTAGAAAATGTGAGTATGTGCATAATATTTGATAAGATTGCATGAGACAGTGAAGCAAGGGTATTGTTGAGGTAGGATATGATTTTGAAATTCCCAAAAACGATATTAAAAAAATATAATGCAAGTTGAATATCTCTATGCAACAAGCACAGAAATCCCTCCGTATGTTTAGAAAAAAACAACCTTTCAACCGTTTATCAACTATTTAGAAGGGTAATGCAATTGATGAGAAGAGAATTTAATATTACGGGCTTATGCGTACCTAAAAAGCACTATATGATCAACTTAAACAGCCGTCTGGAACAGATGAGAAAGATGATAGAAAAAGGAAACTATTTTGCTGTAAACCGTGCACGGCAATATGGAAAAACAACAACTCTGACAGCTCTGGCGATTTATCTGAGAAATGAATATACTGTTATATTCCTGGATTTTCAGAGTATAGGGAGTGAGATGTATGAAAATGAAAATTCATTTTCTCGCGCATTTGCCGGCTGCTTTTTAGAGGAGTTTCATACAGCGTATAAAGACACCCCAGAACCGCTCAAACATGCGGTAAAAGAACTGGAAGACGCTGTGAAACAGCAGGAAACATTTTATCTGATGCAGCTTTTCCAATATTTGATGACTATATGTAAGCATTCTGTTAAGCCGATTGTTCTAATGATTGATGAAGTTGACACAGCGTCAAATAATCAGGTGTTTTTAGATTTTCTTTCACAATTACGAAATTATTATCTTCAAAGAGAACGGAAGGGAACCAAAACTTTTCATTCTGTTATATTAGCAGGTGTGTATGACGTAAAAAATCTGAAGAGGAAGCTGCGCCCGGAAGAAGTTCACAAGATGAACAGTCCCTGGAATATTGCTGTAGATTTTAAAGTAGATATGAGTTTTTCAAAGGAAGAGATCGCCGGGATGCTGCAGGAATATGAATCCGATGAACATACCGGAATGAACGTTGACCAGATAGCAGGTCTGATCTTTGACGAGACATCCGGATATCCTTTTCTTGTGTGCCGTTTATGTAAAATCATGGACGAGGAGCTTCCAGGAACATCAGCATTCAAAAATTCTTCCGAAGTCTGGACCAAAGAAGGTTTTCTTGCAGCAGTCAGAATACTTTTGCTGGAAAAAAATACGTTGTTTGATTCTCTAAATCACAAGCTGGAATCTTATCCGGAATTAGAGCGTGTGCTCAGTAAACTGCTGTTTAATGGGGACAAGATTGTATATAATCCGGATCTGGAAGAAATCGATATCGCAATTATGTTCGGTTTTGCAAAGCGTGACGGAGCCACAATTGTGATCTCAAACCGTATTTTTGAAACACGCCTGTATAACAGATTTTTAACTTCAGAAGAGTGGAAAGAAAATAATATTACACAGGCCTCTTTTTTGGATAAAAATGGCTTTCTGATAGATGGACATCTTAATGTAAGAAGAATCCTCGAAAAGTTTGTAATTCATTTTCAGGAATTATATGGGGACAAGGACAAAAAATTTATTGAGGACTATGGAAGAAGATTTTTCCTGCTGTATCTCAGGCCGATTATTAATGGTACAGGGAATTATTACATTGAATCAGAGACAAGAGATAAAAAGCGGACAGATGTAATCGTGGATTACAGAGGAGAACAATTTATAATCGAAATGAAGTTGTGGCACGGAAAAGAGTATCATGAACGGGGAGAAGCACAGCTTGCGGAGTATCTGGATATTTATCATAAGCAGACAGGCTATATGCTGAGTTTTAACTTTAACAAGAAAAAGGAAACCGGAGTGTTTGATCGGACTGTCGGTGATAAACATATTATTGAAGCAGTCGTGTAACTACTTGAAACAGCAAGCAGGCAGATATCATCTGTCCTGCCTGCTTATCAATTCAGTATGTATGTGAGCATCTATCCTGCCTGTTCATTAATTCAGCGAATATGTAACCCTCAATCCTGCCTGTTTATTAATTCATCGCAGATGTGATTCCCTGTCCTGCCTGTTCATCATATCCAGCACATATGCGATCAGATACTGCTTTTCCCATTCTGCTCCACGGTATTCCAACACAAATTCAATCTCTTTATCCGTCAGATAAAGAATATCCTTCATGTTATGTCTGTAGCAAATATGATAAACAGCTTTTGGGTCCTTACACTCTGCGGGGGCGTATGGCTGTCGTACAAGTTCATCTAATGTAATGGAATATACATCACACAGCTTTGCCAGCAAATCCAGATCAGGTACCCGTTTTCCGATTTCATAATTGGAATATGCTTGTCTAGAGATACTGATTTTGTCAGCTAATTTCTGCTGGGTATAATTGTAAGCTTTCCGATATCTTTTTAAATTGTACGCAAGCTGTATATTCGCCATAGCACACCTCCATAGTAAGGGGATGGTCCCGAATTTTTTGAATAAATGTCTAAAAATGTAAATACTTTCTTTGATTATAACATTTATTATCAGTTTCGGAGGCATATGCTACAAAACAGAGAATTAATTTAAATTGCAATAATATGCGACTTTTATTTCGAAACAACAATTTTACATTTGATCAATCACTTGAACCCTTATTTATTAAATTTCTCGATCATACATGTATGCTCTTTGTTTTTTTTACTATAGTTTATCCCAACAAATAAAATATCACCAGTATAATTCTCCACGGAAGCGACATATTTTTTCTCTCTTATCTGCTGAATCGCTGTTTCGGCGGATTGATTCCATTTGAGTTCCACAATCAGCGCCGGAATATCCGGATATTCTCTTTTCGGAAGAAATACCAGATCTGCAAATCCCCGCCCTGTGGGTAATTCGCGAATCGGTTTGAAATAATACCGCATTGCGCCAAGATATGCAATACTCAGCACACTGCTCAATGAATTTTCATTGTTATAAGCGATCGCAGAGGCATATCCGGAATGGATTTCTTCTATTGTTTCCGCAACGGCAGCACAATCCCGATCCAAAGTCGCACGGAGCAGTTCATCCGACTGATACCGCAGTTCTTCAAACTCATTCCATTGAGTATCTTCTACCGCATCTATAAGCTCACTCCTGATCTCTTCATTGGGAACAAATGCTGTTTTATTTTTCTCGTCATAAGCAAAATATCCCAGATGAATCAGTAAAGTAAGCACATCATCCTTATTTTTAAATGTGACCATATCATTCTGATAGGAAATGGTCTTAACCTTGACCGCTTCACCGGCAATCATTTCAAGGACAGCGGTTTTCAGTCCGTCAAAATCCATATTTATCAATGGAAGGATTGATTCATAGGTACCGGTCTGCGACCAATAGCTCTGAAAGTCACCTCGTATCAATGCACTCACAACGGCCTTTGGATTATATACGTGACACTCTGAGAGCAAATATCCGTCATACCAGTGTACCGTTTCTTCAAAATCACGGTTATATTTTTTACAAAGCGCTCGTACTTCCTCTTTTGTAAATCCAACATATGGAGCAAGTATGCTGGCATTCAGCATCGTGAACTCATCAAAATTGTTCAGCGCAGACTGAGTCTTCAATTTTTTGATCGGCAAAATCCCGGTTAAATATGCAAGATGAAGAAATTTTGTTGGTTCTGTTCCTTTGAACAGCCCGCGTAGAAAATTGATATATTCCTCCTGTATCGAGATATTGGCAGCCTCGTCACGAATCAGGACATCCCATTCGTCTATGATAATAATAAATTTTCTGCCCGTTGTGCTGTTGATACAGGATAATGCCTCTGCTAAAGATTCTGCAGATTGAAGATCTATATCAGGAAATGCAGTCTCTAGCTCTTGTATAATGTTGGTTTCAATATAAGATACGACCGTATTGACAGACTTTGCCGGAGATAAGCACCATTGTACATCAAAATGAATCACATCATATTGATTCAGATGATGTCTGAAAAACTTGCTGCTCCCAATGATCCTTCCAGCGAACATCTGCTCGGAATCACAGCCCTTGCTATAATATGCAGTCAGCATATTGGCAGTAATTGATTTGCCAAAACGCCGCGGTCTGCTGTTGCATATCAGTGCCTGGTTCGTATCCAGTACTCTGTTCGTATATTCAAGCAGACCAGTCTTGTCAACATAAATCTCCGAATTCAGTGCAACCTGAAATGCGCTGTTATCCGGATTTAAAAATCTTCCCATATGCTATGCTCCCTTTTCCAGAAACAGTGTAATTATGCTTCTGCTTCGAATATAATATACAAAGATTTCTCGGATTTCCATTTATTTTTGGAATACTTTTAGTATACTATATAGGCAGTAGACTTTTCAAGAATTGATGACGATTTTGACGAGAAAATGGATGCCATTGTGTAGTGAAATTTATGCCTTCGAAAGGCGCTAAATCATCAAAGAAGATTGTTGCGGTCGCTCTGACAGCAGCAATGTGCTTAGGATTAAGCATGACAGCTTTCGCAGCTACAGGTACGTCATATAGCAAAGAAAATCTTTGGAGTCCTGACCATATTAAGCAGATCGGACCAAATGGCAATTCAAACATGCATTTTGTTCCGGATTATGATGAGTTTGGTAATCTCACAGGGTACACAAATGCTTATATTTTAGCCCGTGATGCAAAAGGTAATCGGGTGGATACATCGTTCAGAGAGTTAAGCCAAGGCGTACGGGAGTCTCTTACGGAAGAGAAAGTTATTAATATTTACAAAGATAATGGCTTTGATTTTGATGAAACTAAGATTGATATAATTCCAGTACTTGATGGTGATATCAATTTCAAGTATGGTGTGCCTGAGGGTGGCGGCGTTGTGACTTTCCAGCTGGCTGATTTAGGCGCTGCCGCTGAAGGCTTAAAGCCAGGAGATACCACGTACCTTATGCAGCAGACAGCACCAGGTTCTGGTGTATGGGAAGTATATGTTGCTACAGTTGGACCGAACAATGATGTTACCTTCACTGTACCACGCAATGGTGCATTTGTTCTTTGCAAAACATTACAGGATGGCACTGTAGTAACAATAAACAGAACTACTGGTGAAGTTATTGATCGTAAGCCTGCAGATAATGTAGCAAACAATAATGCTGGAACAAGCACTTCCACAAATCCGAGTGGAGCAACTTCTCCGAAGACAGGTGAATTCTAATTTGTCCGCTAAGGATAAGGCAAAAAAGTAAGAAACATTCAAATTAATAAAATAATGTAATTTCAATAATATACGTTATTTTGTGTGATAGGTACTTTAAGAACCGTCTTTCCAGATAGTTAGAAAGGCGGTTCTTGTAATTTTAATGCCATTACTTCCTTACCAATTGACAATTAATCTCCCACATCAATAGAATTTTATCACAAAATCTAAACTAATTAGCAAGATGATTTTACTAAGTTATTTAATTGAAAATGGTATATTTGAACAAAGAAATATATAAAATATAAGAATTATTGTTCAAAATAAACAAATTTGCGTGATACTTATTTGATACTTATATTTCTGATTGACATTTATTTTAAATTAGAGGAATAAATAATGCAAGAACCGTCTTTCAAACTACCAGAAAGACGGTTCTCAAACTACCTATCACACAAAATAACGTATATTATGAAATTACATTATTTTATAAATTTAAGTGTTTCTTATTTCTTTCACTTATCCCAATAGGATGAATTAAAATTCACCTGTCTTCGGAGAAGTTGCTCCACTAGCGTTTGTGGAAGTACCCTTTGCATTGTTGTTAGCTACATTATCTGCAGGCTTACGATCAACAACTTGACCAGTAGTTCTGTCTAAAGTAATAACAGTTCCATCAGATAAAGTCTTAACAAGAACGATAGATCCATTACGCGGAAGAGTAACTACGATATCATTACCCTGTCCAACTGTAGCTGCATAAACTTCCCATACACCAGATCCTGGAGCTGTTTCCTGCATTACATAAACTGTATCGCCAGGCTGAACACCTTCAGAGCTAACGCCTAAATCTGCTAACTGGAAAGTTACTGTGCCGCCACCAGCCGGTACACCTTCATCAAATGTAATATTACCATTTAACAACGGAATGAAATCTGTATCATCCGGTACTTCATAACCATTTTTCTTGAAGATATCCGCAACTTTTCCTTCTTCATCGATAGACTTTAATGTCTTAGCACTAAGTTCTCTCCATGAAATATCTACTTTATGGCCCTTAGCATCTTTTGCGCTGATGAAAGAATTGTAATAACCATCAATGATGTTACCATCTGCATCAGTAGCCGGAATAAAACCAAAGTCATCTGATCCAGGTCCCTGCTGTTTAAGCATATCTGGGCTCCAAAGATCATCCTTAGTATATCCTGTATTCTTAGCTGCAAAAGCTGTCATGCTTAATCCTAAGCACATTGCTGCTGTCAGAGCGACTGCAACAATCTTCTTTAATTTAATCATTTTACTGTTTCCTCCTGAACTTCATTATTTTGTGTGATTATATATTAAAACCCTGAAAGAGTTTTAATACCATTCTTCATCGACCAACACGGCATTTACAAGCCAGCGCTGATCCGGATACTCGTCGATACACGTTGACAATGTGATGATTTTATCTCCAAATTTAACATCTACACTTTCATCCACATTACCTTCCATGCACGCTTTCAATTCTGAAATATACTTGTTAAAATCTTCATCATATGTAAAAGCATAATTGTTCATAAGATAACGGTCATCAAATGCTACCGCCGCAAATATCTGATATTTCTTTCTTCCTCCCGGAAGCTGAATATAAATATCTCTGTTCTCGTCAAAGAATTCTTTATCCTTATACTTCTTCAACTCACTGAACATTGTTCCATCATGTAAAGTATGTCCGTAAATCACTGTAACCGGATCTGTAAAACCTGTTGTATTATACTTTTCAGTATAGATAGAACCTGGCAATCCTGTCTGACCATCCATCGTCCGATTCAGGTAATAGTCATCTGCCTCATCAGCGTTCTGCAAAATCGGATAATCAATATTCGTTCCTGGAATCCTTATCCAAGCATAAACATCCTTATTCGTTGCCTGCAGTCCTTCGAAATCTACTTTCGTATCATATGGATCATCAGCTTCTGTAACGTTTTTCTCCTTAGCTTCATCATAGGCCTTACCGGCCGTCTCCGCATACTCCTGTGTGGAGTTAGAGCTGTTAACACCCTTGCGGTTAAAAGCTAAGAAGCCGCCGACCCCTCCAACAACAAGCAATGCTACCACGCCGATAATAATCAGCACTTTTTTATTTTTCATCTTCTAGTTTCCTCACTTTCTTTTGCAATCTATTATTCTGCCTTATCTACTTCTTCGTAGAAAGTGCTTATAATCATTTCTTTCATTGCGTTAGCATCCACATGAAATTCTACAAATTCTTCTCCCAATTCACTTTCCCCTGGCAACACCTCTATAATATCTTCTGAAAGAGACATTTCCAAAAGTTCAGGTACTAAATATGTGATATCTGCTATGGATATATTTGTACTCATATTTTCCTGCAGACTCTGGAATATTGTAACCGGCAATGTCATATCTTCGGCAACGACCGTCTTAGCTTTTTCCAAGAAAGCCAGTGCATACTGCTTCTGGCGCTGTGTCCTCAACACAACTGTATCTACCAAATGCTTGTTACGCTTCCTTACATACTGCAGTGCAAGATCTCCTTCCAGATGAACCTTATTTCCAACTACAAACTCCGGTATCTCTGATGAGAAATCCTCTATTACTTCAACGTCTACACCGCCGATCGCATCATTAACAATAGGTAATGCAGTAAAGTTAATAGCGCAAAATTTTTGAATCGGCACATTATATAACAGCTTTGAAACCGCATCCATAGTCAGTTGACCACTTTGCTCCGCACGTTTCCCATATGCATATTGATAACAAAGCTGCATTCTTTCTGTCCCTGTCACCTCACCGGTTTCAGATGTCATTGACACCTCTGTCATAACATCACGAGGAATTGCGATTATTTTCAATGTATCTTTTTTAGTATCAATGCTTACCAGTAAAATCGCATCGCACATTCCAAGCATCTGACGGCGTTCTATTTGTTTCTCCATAGCTTCGCCTTTATCAATTCCAAGGCACAAAATATTTATCACATCTTCCCGGTACTGATACTCTTTTCCATTGTATGTAATGCGATTCTCACTTGCTTCCGCTTTTAAACTATTTTCACCAACAGTACGAAAGGCAAAAAATAGCGACACACCACCCACCAAGAGCACACAAACTGCTACCGTAGCACCTATAAGCACTTTTTGCCAAACAGGCATTCTCTTTTTTTTTCTTTTTTTCTTTTTGCCTTTCTGCCTTTGCCTTACAGGGGCGGGTTCTTCTTCGTCCAAATCTTCTATTGATAAAACCTCTATATCATCTTCAAATTTCTTCAAGTTTTTTATATCATTCATAACTCTTTCTCTCGCTTTAATGAGTTATACAAGTTTCTGTATGCTGTTCTATACAATGCACTTGCAGATATCTTCTCATTTAATTATGTATAGACCTGTCAATCAATACTCCGTCCGAAAACATATGCTTCAGCATTTCAATCTATCTTCTGCATATTGTTCGTTCCCTGCATCTCTCTGACGCACAATCCCCCTCCATGCAAAGTCATTCTACTCTTATCTTTTTGAATTGTCAATACTTTTTACACAATTTAAAAATAAATTTTCAATAAAAATATGTGTTTCGAAGTTAACAATTCTATCAAAAGTGTCCTAAATCTGGTAGCATGACATAATATATACGCACGACATGTTGTATCTCTGTATTTCATAGATACATCTGCCGAACTGTCTATATCATACCACATCCGACAGAATATAACAATACCTTTTTTAACATTTTTGTAATATTTAACTCAAAAGTTCTATTTCCAGCCGTATATCAGGAAAGACTGTCCTCCTCAGCAGAGAACATGATGACAAGCTTATATTCATCGAAACCGTCAGTCTCTGCGGAACAAGTCACGGGTATAGACTTTATCCTCCACGTCATCCAGACGTGCGTCATAACGGTTTGCTATGATAGCATCCGACTGCGCTTTGAACTCCTCCAGGTTATTAATGACATGAGAGCCAAAGAATGTGCTTCCATTTTCCAGGGAGGGCTCGTATACAATAACCTCCGCCCCTTTTGCCTTGATCCGCTTCATAACCCCCTGGATCGAGGACTGACGGAAGTTATCGGAATTAGATTTCATAGTCAGGCGGTAAATACCGATCACACAGCGCTTTTCTGTCTCCGCACTATAATCTCCCTTATTATAATAGTCATAATATCCGGCCATGTTCAGCACCCGGTCCGCAATGAAATCTTTGCGGGTCCGATTGCTTTCTACAATGGCCTCAATCAAATTCTCCGGAACATCGGCATAGTTTGCCAGAAGCTGCTTGGTGTCCTTCGGAAGACAGTAACCTCCGTATCCAAAGGACGGATTATTATAATGATTTCCGATTCGCGGATCCAGGCATACTCCATTGATGATCGCCTGCGTATCCAGACCTTTCATTTCCGCATAGGTATCCAGCTCATTAAAATAGCTGACCCGGAGCGCCAGATAAGTATTGGCGAAAAGCTTCACGGCTTCCGCTTCGGTAAAGCCCATGAACAGCGTATCAATATTCTCCTTTAGTGCTCCTTCCTGCAAAAGCGCCGCAAATGTGTGGGCTGCTTCTACCAGCCTCTCATCCTCCAGATCGGTTCCTACTATGATCCTGGACGGATACAGATTGTCATATAGCGCTCTCGATTCCCGAAGGAACTCCGGACTGAAAATGATGTTGTTACTCCCGGTCTTTTTCCGAATGCTCTCCGTATAACCTACCGGGATTGTCGATTTGATCACCATAACCGCATTCGGATTATATTCCATGACCAGACGGATCACCGACTCTACTGCCGAGGTATCAAAAAAGTTCTTTCTGCTGTCATAATTAGTGGGTGCGGCAATCACCACAAAATCCGCGTCTGAATATGCTGCTTTGGCATCCAGCGTAGCGGTCAGGTCCAGTTCCTTTTCTGCCAGATAGCTTTCAATATAGTCATCCTGAATCGGGGACTTCTTCCGATTGATCAGATCTATCTTCTCCGGAATAATGTCCACAGCTGTCACTTTATGATGCTGCGCAAGCAATGTAGCCATAGAAAGGCCGACGTATCCTGTTCCCGCAACTGCAATCTTCATAACTGTATTCTCTCCTATTTATATATGGTTCTGATTTTTGTTATTTCCATATCAGAATCCAATGTCCAAAAAGCTTCCTTCTCAATCAAATACCCCGCAGCTGACTGCGAGGTATCCTTCCTGCTCAATGATAAAATCAATAATTCTCTCCATTTCTGAGACCAGGACTCTGCCATTTATAGAAACATGCAGCTTCCAAAATGGAGCCTCCGGCAATACGGAAACGCCGAATGAAAGGTCAATACAGCACGATTGCTCCCAATACAGTTACATTCCGATCAGAAGCGGATTTTCTCTCCTGCAGGATCATAGACGCACTGGATGCACCTTTCTTTTCCAAAAACAACACTCCGTCATAATTCTCCAGTTCTTTCAGTGCTGAAGATTGATATACGATCTGCATATAGGATGACAATGAAATCCCCTGCAGCTCAGATGACAGCTGTGCGCATAAAGCCGCCGCATCTTTTTCTGCCATCGTCCCCGCCAGCATGATCCGCTGCAATTCTCCATTTGGAGACTTTCTGACAATCGCCGCCTGCACATTGGACGCAGCCATCTTGATCTGCTCTTCAAATCCGATGGATGCATAAGAGCCTTCCTTCAAATGGAAAACCCAATTATCAATAAATCCAAATATTTTTTTCTTTTTTCCGGAATCCCGTACCACTCCCAGCAGCGGCATTCCAAATTCTATATTGAAATTATCCGTATTCTGCAGCTTGCCTCCCATCATGTACAGAAGCATCAATACGAAGCATACTACAAACGCACCGAGTACCAGACCGACTACTGCATATTTTACCGCTGATGCTTTCGGATCCGCCAGTACTACGGCTCCTGTCTCGTCCGGCTCCTCCGGTATCTCTGCCGTATTCCGCAGGGTCTCCAACTCCGTGCGCAGAGCCTGCAGATTCCTGACAGCGGTCAGATATGCGGTCCGTGTATTATCCTGATAGTTCTTGATATCCGAATCCATCATCTGCGACTGCGCTGAGGACAGCATCGTCAGCTTATGCTCTCCCACTTCTGTCTGAAGCTTAGCGGAATAGGATGCCAATGCCTCATGGGCAGACTTCATATATGCCGTACAGGATGCTTCCTCAGGCATCCGGATCTCAATCTGGAACACCGTATTCTCCGGTGCTGTGGTTCTGATCGTCTGATTGTTTCCCACTTCATATATTGCTTCAAAGCTATCTGAAAAAGAAGTCAGATATCTCAGATCCTCTACAGAAACCGTTGCATCTGCACTGTGCAGCCGTTCTGCCAGTCTGCCATCCGCTACATAAGCACCAAAGGCCGCAATCAGACTGTCCAGATGGTCACCGCCTTCCAAATAAAAACTCAGTGTCCCTGTTGAAACATGATAGGAATCCATGTCCATCACGACTGAATTATCCAGATACTCCTTCTGCCTCTCAAGCGCGTTCGTATTCTCTGCAATGGCCTGTTCATAATAGGACACAGACTGAAGATCGACCTTAACGATATTCACCTCATCGTCATCTTCCTCTGCGGAAATCGCCGCCTCCTGCTTGGCCTGGTTCTCTTTCACCACACCCCGATACTTGTATGCCCCTGCCGCAACTGCCAAGATCAGCATGAACGCTACGATCCATCTCCACTTCTCCAGGCAGTAAAATATCAGATCCATCAAGTTGATCTCTTCCTGTCTAAATTCCTGGTTTTCATCCATGTGTAAAATCTCCTCTCAACTGCTTGTACCAAAAGAATGCTTCGACCGCTGCCATTCCCTGCATACTTTATCATTGTATAAAACCCGTGTGGAAATGTCAATAAAATTTTGGAGTTTCCCAAGTTTTTCACAAAATTGGGGCAATGAGATTGTTTAGCAGGGAAAAAGAAGTCTGATTGATGAATAAGTAACGTTTGAGAATGATAGACTTATGGGTCAGATACCGATCCTACGGCATCAGAAAATCAGGTGCAAAAAGGGAATTTTACAACAAATATATCAGTCTCCGATAAAAGTCCGATCCTAAAGAAGGGATCTCTCAGAAAGGGGGCTATTGCACTAATATAGTGCTTCAGTCCTATTTTTGATGGAAATTTTCTTCATATACATACAAAAAAATTGAGCCAGGTACTTATGAAATCTGGCTCCTGTTGTAAAAAAAATTATGCGAATTAATACTTTTATTTTACATATAAATATAAGGAACTGTTCACATATGATCTATGAACAATTCCTTGCAGAAATTTCTGGCTATGCGGTTAGATGATCCGAGAATCATGTTTTCGATACAATCTCCAACCCCACCTGAATCCTCTGTATCCTTCCAAACATCGGAAGCTCCAGATAGGCCTTTCGCTTATGCCGGTCAATTTTCTTGATATAGCCCTCTTTTCCGGCAAGAGGACCTGACATAACGATCACTTTGGAATTTTCTATGATTCCCTCGGAAATCGGGACAACCTGGTCATCTCCACCGAAGGATGTGAGAAAATCAATCTCTTCCTCTGTAAGCGGTACTACGTCATCGCCGGTTCCGAGAAGCTTTGTAAGTCCTGAAACCTGCTTCAGGTTCATAAAAAGACGATCTAATTCTTCGGAAGCCAGAAATACATATCCGGGAAAAAGGATTTT
>Ga0137308_102072_pt1 | contig 15355 bp, 16 predicted proteins | sample Inofrocosms_June_FD_97181 | JGI IMG/M metagenome (GOLD analysis project Ga0137308, IMG submission 97181) | Mouse cecal microbial communities from Vienna, Austria - N-Acetylneuraminic and N-Acetylglucosamine D2O microcosms_June | ecosystem: Host-associated > Mammals > Digestive system > Large...
CATAAAAAGAACAGTTGACAAAAAGCAGAAGCACATAAGAAAATAAGAAAAAACATAATAAAGATAAAGGAGCTATAATTTATGAAAAAAAACGTCACATTGATTGGCATGCCCGGTGCTGGAAAAAGCACAGTTGGTGTTGTATTAGCAAAAGTGCTTGGGTATCGCTTTGTAGATTCAGACTTGGAGATTCAAGAACAGACAGGAAAGCTTCTGCATGAATTAATTGCCGAACATGGAGATAAAGGTTTCCTGGAAATTGAGAACCAGGTAAATGCAACACTTTGTGTAGAACAAGCAGTGATTGCCACTGGGGGAAGTGCTGTCTATGGGCAGGCAGCAATGGAACATTTGCAAGAAATATCAACTGTAATTTATCTTAGAATATCCTATAAGACCTTAAAAGAGCGCTTAGGAGACCTCCATGAACGTGGAGTAGTCTTAAAGCCTGGCCAGACACTTAGAGACTTGATGGAAGTACGTACTCCTTTGTATGAAAAATATGCACATATTATAATAGATGAAGAAGGACTTGATATTCGAAAAATTGTGAAAAAAATCACAGAAGCTTTAGAAAATAACGAATCAATACAGAACCATTAGCTAAGCTAGGATATGGTTGCAGCTTGTGGATACGCTCAGGATGCCATTGCACACCAAGAATGGGGCGCTCTCTGTGCTCTATCGCCTCTACCACCCTGTCAGGAGCATTCTGTGTAACCTTCAGACCGCAACCAATCCTGCCACATCCCTGATGGTGCGCACTGTTGACAAAACACGAATCCCCATAGAGATTCCAAAGGATAGAATCTGGCATATTCTGAACAAGATGCACCTGGTCCTTTTCGTTGTACTGATGGGTATAATAAGTAGGCAGATGTTGTATAACATCACCGCCAAAATAGACATTGATAAGCTGCATACCACGACAGATACCAAAGACGGGGCGCCCCATCTGTACAAAAGCATCCAAAAGTGCAAACTGTGCTCTGTCAAGCTCCTTCTCTATCTTTTTAGAGCCTCTGTCTGATTGCCCAAAATAAGATGGATGAATATCTCCCCCACCTGGAAGCAGCAACCCGCTATAAGAAGAACACTCTTCTGGGTATAGATTTGTCTCATATAAGACCTGACCATCAGCCAACGCTTTTTCATAGTTTTTTGTATCTTTTCGCACACCAGCAATTAATATTTTCATGGAATTTTAAGAAACAGGCAACCGATTGTCACCTAACTGCATTTATTATACTATATGAATATACACACAAAAAGGAGACCACTATGAACCTAGAACCCAAATATCTGAAAATGGCCAGAGAACTCCACCAAACTACTCCAGTAGTAGACGCGCACCTCGACCTGGCTGGAGAACTCTATTTTCGCCTGCAAAACGGTGAGGAAAATCCACTTCGTACCCACTACTTAGAAAACCTAAAAAACAGTGGGGTAGACCTGGTCTTCTCCTCTATCTATATTCGAGACGAAGAACTTCCCGAAGCCGCTCTTCGCTCGGCCCTGGACCAAATCAGTGCTCTTCTCTATTCCTTAGACCAAAATCCCGAATTCCATCTTATCCGCACTGTCAGTGATATCGAACATATATTCTCCCATTCTAAAATAGGCATCCTTCTCTATATGGAAGGACTCGATTGTATTGGAAAAGACCTAAATCTTCTGCGAATTCTATGGGAGCTTGGTGTACGAGGTGCCTCTCTAACCTGGAGCCGCCGCAATGCCCTGGCAAGTGGCTGCTGCAAAGGTGGCGAAGATATAGAGATTCCTGGTGGCCTCTCCCCTGAAGGCTTTCTGGCTGTTCAGGAAATCGAACGTCTTGGTATGTTTCTAGATATCAGTCATCTTAACGATGATGGTTTTGAAGACATCTGCCAAATTGCCACTCGTCCCTTTGTCGCCACCCACTCCAACAGCCGCTCTGTCTATCCCCACTACCGCAATCTAACCGACACGCAGATGCTCAAGCTCTCTGAAAAAGGCGGAATCTTAGGTCTCAATGGCTGCGACTGCATCGCTGGTACTTTGGATGGTGCTGACCCCCTTCTAACCCTTTGTCACCATATAGAATATGAAGTCTCCCTTTTAGGTCCCACCCACGTTGGTCTTGGCCTGGATTTTTGCGACTCCTACACCAAAGCTGAGCCCCGCTTTTCCTACCCTGATACCCCTCACGACTGCCTTATCGACCACAGCCATCTTTTAGAGCTCACTGCTGCCCTTCTTCAAAGAGGTATGCCCATCGAACATACTAAAAAAATCCTTGGCGAAAACTGGCTCCACTACTTAAAGAAAACCCTTCCTTCCACCTAATGCAATCCCAAAGACGCTACAGGATGGGGCTTTCTTTGTAGCCGAAAAGCCCCATCTTAGGATAGTTTTATCCATTTATTTGCAATGCTCTAATACCACCCCATGTGCAATTCCTGGGATTGACTGGCCCTCATTAAAGCTTACCTTTGACAGCAACGCCCCTGTTGGCACTAACAGTACCCTTTTCCACTCTCCTCTCTCAAGTTTTGGCAAAATATATGCTGCCAGCGTTGTCGCTGCACAACCGCACCCTGAGCCTCCTGCATGTGTATCCTGTGTTCCTGCATCATAAATCAACATTCCACAGTCCTCATGCGCCTCTTTAAGCTCTATCCCCTTCTTTCCCATCAGCTCTTTTAATATTGTCTGTCCAATGCTTCCTAAATCTCCTGTGATAATCCTATCATAATCCTCTACACTTCTTCCCATATCCATCAGATGCTGATAAATCGTATCTGCTGCTGCCGGCGCCATCGCTGCTCCCATATGCATCGAATCCTTTACCCCATAATCCACGACCTTCCCTGTTGTAATGCCCGCTACGCATACAGAGGCGTCTTTAGCGGCCACAGACTCAGAGGAGGCAAGTATAAAGGCACCTGCTCCTGTGACGGTCCAGGTAGTTGACAGGGGCCTCTGTCCGGCATATTCCAGGGGAAATCGAAACTCCTTTTCTGCGCTGGCAAAATGACTAGAAGTCAGCGCCATCGCACAGTCTGCATATCCTGCATTTATCGCCATCGAAGCCAAACTTAGACTCTCTCCACAAGTCGAGCAAGCTCCATACAGCCCAAACAGCGGAATCTGTAACTCCAAAATTCCATAAGAAGTCGCTATCCCCTGTGCCAAAAGGTCTCCGGCAAACAGATAGCGAATCTGCTCTTCACTCATCCCACACTTTTCCATCGCCTTTTTTGCGGTCTGAAGCTGAAGTTCACTTTCTGCTTCCTCCCAAGTATCCTTTCCGAATTTAGGGTCCGTCTCAATCCGGTCAAACAAGTGTCCAAGTGGTCCGTCACCTTCCTTTTTTCCCACAATCGAAGCCGCTGCCAGAATCCTTGGCGGATTTTCGTAGATAAGGCTCGCACGTCCCTTTATCTCATTCATAGATAACACTCCTTTCAAATAATTGTTTTTTCCTAATAGTGTTTCTGTCCATGCCTAAAATATACTTGACTAAATCCTTCCAACTTCTTTGTCCACGCATAAAACCATCCTGTTCGGGCAGCATAATTCAAAAAAGGAGTGTAAACTATGAAAGCCAACGAAGCACAAAAAAAAGAATATAAAAATTATGTCAAACAAGTAACCCCAACCCATAACCTCTGGTATGAGATGCTAAAAGCTTTTCTAACAGGAGGTATTATCTGTCTTATCGGACAATTTATCTTAAACACTATTATGCAGACTGGTCTGGATAAAGAATCTGCTGCAACCTGGTGTTCTATTCTATTGGTCTTTCTAAGCATTTTATTAACTGGACTTAATATCTATCCCTCCATCGCCAAATGGGGCGGCGCCGGAGCCTTAGTTCCTATCACCGGCTTTGCCAACGGCGTAGCCGCTCCTGCTATCGAATACAAAAAAGAAGGCCAGGTCTTTGGAATCGGCAGTAAAATCTTCACCATCGCTGGTCCGGTTATCCTCTATGGTATCTTCACCAGCTGGCTTGTCGGCCTTATCTACTGGTTTGGCAGATGTTTTGCCTGGTGGTAATCTAAAAAAAGACCAAGACGGTTCTATATGGAACCAGTCCTGGCCTTTTTTATTATTTTCACTATATTTGTTCTATTTTACATTCAAAAGCTTTTAACACCACATCACCAGCTTTTGCTTCATGGTCATTATGATTGATATACATCTGAAACCTCTTTGTGCCGCTGCCTCTTTGTACTATCTCTACACCACTATCCGAAGGAATGGTTCTGATTTCATTATCTGTCATAATCTCTCTCATCAGTCTGGCAGTGATTGTTTCATCCATTCCGCAGCCCAAATAGTAGATAGTGCCGCTGCCCTGCTTTCTCCGGGTGACAGCTGCATATTCCTGATAGAATGGGTCCCCATAGCGATACAGAACTTCTGCGTCTTGAACCTTTAGCATATCACGGAAGATTCCACCGTAGCCCTGGCTGTCGGCAAAGCCCCCCTGTCCTACCAGAGGAAAGGCATCTAAGTCCTGAAGACTCTCTGTCTCAGTAACCATAATTCCAGTCAGTGTACTATAGCCTACAGGAATCACCTGGCCAAAAGGAATATTATTGTTGACATCCTTAACTGCATTTCGATAGGTAAGCACCAGCGTACCTCCCTTTTCCACAAACATTTCTGCTTTAGAACGAAATTCCGGCTTAGTGATAATCATCTGCGGCACAAGTACTATCTTGTATCCCGATAAATCTGCATCGCTTGGAATGACATCCACAGAGACATTTTCATCATAAAATGTCTTGTAGAGCTTTTTCATCTCATTAGGGCAGTCTAAGAGAATACTCTGTCTCTGGATGCGGAAGGAAGCCAGAGAATCATAATCATAGACAATAGCCACATCACTATGAATCGGAGTATCCAATATCTGCGCATACTGCTCAATATCCTTAAAGAAACTCTGTACTTCATAAAATTTCCGGCCTTTGATGTTATCCGCATCAATAACACCATAACAGAACTGTTCTGCACCCTTTGTCGCTCCCCGATAGCGGAAATACATCATCGAAGTACAACCGTGAGCCATCCCCTGATACGACCACATCTTTGCCTGATTAGGTCGTGGTAAAAAGCCTGTCACATCATGGCCCTGCGCTCCCATAATCGCCTCTGTAATCCAGAAATTTTCCCGCTTTAGGCCCCGGATATAATCCAGGCCAAATGCAATCTCATAAGGCAAGATAGGCTCTTTTTGGCCTCCCCAGACAGGATAGTTGTTATAAGCAACTACATCCAGATTTCGAGCCACTTGAGAATAGTCTACATGTTTACCCAGGCCGCCACCTGGAAAATCGTGCATTACCACAGCCTCCGGGTCTATCTCCTTAATCAGGCGGACCTGAAAATCGATAAAGCGAACAATGCTTAAGCTGCGAAAGCGTTCCCAATCCAGCCGAAGTGCGGGATTGTGAGTGGTAATGGTGGCAGCGGGCAGAGGAATCTCATCAAAACTGTTATATTCCTGAGACCAAAAAGTAGTTCCGTATATATCATTTAGCCTGTCAATATCTTTGTCAAACTTTTCTTCCAAATACTTCCAGAATGCTTTCTGACACTGCGAACACCAACAGATATCACTGTCCTCATGACCGATTTCATTGTCAATCTGCCATGCTACAATCTGTTTTTCTCCTTTGTAATGCTCCACTAAAGCACGAATTATTTTCTCAGAATAGGTGTACATCTCCTGGCTGTTGAAGCAATAGACATGACGACCTCCAAAGGTACGCTTCTGTCCATTTTCAAATTGCGAAAGAATCGAAGGGTATTTTTTGGCCAGCCATGCAGGAATCGTAGCCGTTGGTGTCCCCATAATAACCTTTAAATCCTTTTCCTTGGCTTTGGCAATTACTTTATCAAAAAAGGAAAAATCATACTGTCCTTCTTTCTTCTCCATCAGATGCCAGGAAAACTCCGCAATGCGAATCACATTGCCTCCCATCTCCTTAATTGTATCCATATCTGCATCCATCAACTCAGGATTCCACTGTTCAGGATAATAGTCAACTCCTAACCACATCGTTTATTGCTCCTTTCTTGTTCGCAGTTCATGAATCATTTTCTCATAAAATTCACCAGTAAGTTTGTATCCCTTTTTATAGAACACATAGCACAAAGCTGACAATACTGCCGGGATGACAATCATGATAACCTTCATACCCATAATCGTTCCAGAACCAGCAGCTTCTCCTGCTTTCCACCCAATAAGGGTCAGACCAATACCGCTGACAAAGCCTGAAAAAGCACCTGCAAACTTTACAATAAAAGTCTGCATCGAAAAAAGAATAGATTCATTTCTGCTTCCCAGAGAATACTCACCATAATCCACTACATCTGCTAACATCACGGTGATAAATACTAGCATAAAGCCTATGCCATAGTTGACTACCACAGAGGAAGCTCCCACAGCCACAATACTAGAAGGTGCTACAATCCCCACTACAAACAGCAGAAGAAAACCCGCTACTGGCAGGAAGCAAGCAGCAAAGAATGCTTTCTCCCGGCCAACAAATTTGGTAATCATCGGGAAAGTAAGCTGTGCAGCCATCTGAGCGATACCAGCTACCCCTGTATAGACAGGATACAACGCCTCAATGCCAATAGCATAACTAAAATAATATAAGGAAAAAGCATTAGACAGCTGATAGGCGAAGTTAAAGAACATCGCAATTCCCAAGATAACTTTCACCTGGTCGTTGGCTACCAGTACATGAATCATCCCTTTAACAGTAGTCTTTTCAGAACTTTTAGTAACTATCTTTTCTTTACAGTTTATCACAGTGATAGCAGAACAGACAATAAAAATAATGCTGACCATCATGGCAAAGTAAGCAAAGCCTACTCTACGGTCGCCGCCGCCAGTAGTATCAATAATCTTTAGTCCAAAAGAACCTACAATCAACCATGCAAAAGAAGCAAAAAGACGGGGAATGGCAGATACTTGGCTGCGCTCATTCTCATCATCAGTAAGCGCCGGAACCATCGACCAATAGGGAATATCATCAATGGTATAAGTCATGCCCCAGAGAATATAAAGTACCGAACAGAAGGCCAGAAATACATTGCCCTCAAAATCCACATTCCAGAACATCAGAGCCAATACGATTGCATTCAGAACTGTACCAATCATAATCCATGGACGGAACTTTCCCCATTTAGAACGGGTATTATCCACAATCATACCCATAAAAGGGTCATTAAAAGCATCCCATATACGAGCTACCATAAACAATGTACCCACAAAAACGGGAGCAACAAAACGCACGTCTGTCAGATAGAACATAAACAGATTGCCCACCAGAGCATAGACTAAATCTTTACCAAAGGCACCAATTCCAAAACTAATTTTGGAGCGCCAGGACAGTTTTTCTAATTTTTCCAAATTTCCCATTATGTTTCTCCTTAGTTTTATCAAAGTTTTTCTCAGAACCATGTTATGGTGGCGGGCCCTACCTCCGATACGGTTTCTTGTAAGTAAACTTTACCATTTATTTTACTAAAAGTCAACATATTTCACTAATATTTTTACTAAAAATTTTATTTTTTAGTAATATTGCATAAAATATATCCCCATAAAATGTGTAAAATAACCATAAAAAAGCACAATTTTCGATTTTCACAGTTTTTATTGACCTTCTATAAAAAACAAGGTAAAATTTAGTAAGATAGGAGGTGCTACTTATGGCTACACTAAAAGATGTTGCTGAGCATGCCAAGGTATCTTTAGCTGCCGCTTCACGAATCTTAAATCAAGACCCCTCACTAAGTGTAACCGAGGAGACAAGAAACCGCGTACTCAATGCTGCTGCTGCACTCAACTACAAAAAAACCAGTTTACAGACAGAAAAAAAGGCCTTCGTTCCTCATGAACGGGAGCGGCGAATCGGTGTCGCACAGATGTTTGAGGCAGAAGAACTCCAAGAAGATTTGTATTATCTGGCTCTGAAAAATACTCTGGACCAAGAATGTTTTTCCAGGCAGTGGACAACTGTCCCTCTGTTTCGGGATAACAACCGCCATTTTGTAACACGAAATAATCTTCCTTTAGATGGTCTTTTTGCCATTGGTCGCTTTACTTATGAAGAAATCACCAATTTCCGAGAATACACGGATAAAATTGTCTTCTTAGACTCTGACCCGGACCCTCTGAAATATTACAGTATCCTGCCCAACTACCATCTAGCAGTCCGGCTGGCTTTGAAACATTTTCGGGAAAATGGTTTTGAAAACGTGGCTTATGTAGGCAGTATCAATACATTTGGCAATCAAAAAGAACTGACAATGGACTCTCGCTTTTACTACTATCGCACCACGCTTATCAACCAGGATTGTTTTTCCTCCCAATTAGTGCTTGATTGTCCGATGACAGCAAAAGGCGGCTACCAGGTAATGAAACAATTCCTAGAGCAATATGGACGCCCTCCAAAGGCTATGTTTGTGGCCAGTGATTCCATTGCGCCAGGACTTTTAATGGCTTTGCAAGAGTACAACCTGAATGTCCCGGAAGATACCAGCATTGTCACTTTCAATAATACCGTATTGTCTGAATTTTCCAATCCACCGCTGACTTCTATTGAACTGCATATGCAGGAGAATGTCCGGGCTGCTGCTTTTTGTATGGAATTACTCTGGCAAGGAGATACCTGCGGAAAACGCATTGTCGTTCCCTGCAGCTTAGTGAGCCGAAACAGCGTTACAAAATTATCTGACACCTAACCTTTAGGAGGACACCCTTATGCTATTGCAGATTCAAGACGGCACCCTTACCGCAGGCGGCCACCCTGTTTTGTCTCATTTTCATTTTGAAATCAAAGGCAATGAAAAAATCGCCCTTGTAGGACGAAATGGTTCTGGTAAGACTACCCTTTTGCGCCTTCTCGCCTCTGAGCTCTCTCTGGAAAGAGACGACAAATCTTCCGGCAGCGGTCTTTATACCTCCAGGGCTCTAAGTATCGGGCTTCTGCATCAGTCCCCCTTTTCTGACCTTTCTGTTACAGTAGAAGAAGAAATCCTGAAATCCTGCCCCTGTAAAGACCTTTTTGACCAGGAGCGCTTTGCCTGGGAGCAAGAATATGACCGTATCTTCACCGCTTTTGGATTAAAAAAAGAAGATAAGAAAAAGCCTCTCTCTCACTTCTCTGGCGGTGAACAGACTAAGATTGCGCTTATCTGTCTGCTTTTAAAAAAACCTGATATCTTACTTCTTGATGAACCAACGAATCATCTTGACTTATCAGGCATGAAATGGCTAGAATCCTATTTAAAAGCTTACCCTTATGCGGTTGTTATCGTCTCTCATGACCGCTTTTTCTTAGATGAAGTCGTTGATACTGTCTATGACCTCTCTAATGGCTGTCTAACGCGCTACAGCGGCAATTACACTGCCTTTCGGATGCAAAAGCAGAAAAATCTTCAGTTACAACAAAAAGCCTACCAGCGACAGCTAGAAGAGCGACAGCGGCTGCAAGACCTTATCGAGCGGTTTAAACACAAGCCCAAAAAAGCTGCCTTTGCCCGCTCCCGCAAAAAAATCCTTGAACGTATGCAAAAGCTTGAAAAGCCCGTAGAAGACGATATTCATCTTTTTACTGCCGAGATACCTCCTCTTGTCAGAAGTTCCAAATGGGTATTAGAAGCCAAAGACCTTCAAATCGGTTATGTAGATGATAGCCCTCTAGCTGAGCTGTCCCTTCGTATCCGCCGTGGCCAGAAAATCGGTATTATCGGTGCCAACGGTACTGGCAAATCCACTTTTTTAAAGACTGCTGCCGGCCTTATCGCCCCTCAAAAAGGCAAACTAACGCTTGGCCTTTCTGTTCAAACTGGCTATTTTGACCAGCAAGTTGCATCACTCTCTTCTGACAAGACCATAATCGAACATTTTCACGAACTTTTCCCTGCACTGACTGAAAAAGAAGTGCGCACCATTTTAGGCTCCTATTTATTTCCTGGAAAAGACGCCGGAAAGAAGATAAAAAACCTCTCTGGCGGTGAAAAAGCCCGTCTAGTGCTTGCAGAACTCTTACAAAGCCGTCCCAATCTTCTGCTTCTAGATGAGCCAACCAACCATATGGACATTCCAGCCCGCGAGACCCTAGAATCTGCCTTTACCTCCTATCAGGGCACCCTTCTGTTTGTCTCCCATGACCGCTACTTTATCAAAAAAGTCGCCGAATCCCTGTTGATTTTCGACGACCATACTGTTTTGTACTATCCCTTTGGCTATACTCACTACCTTGAACATTGTCAAAAAAATAACGATACCATGCATCCTTCTGCCCGTATAAAAGCCGAAGAACAAGCCCTAATAAGCGGCCTTAGAAATGTCCCCAAAGCTGAACGCCACTCACTAAAAGATATTCCAACTGAGAGGGCTTATGAAGAATGGCAGCTTTCTCTGGCTATGCGTCCTCTAGAGCAGCTCCAAAAAGAACTGGAAAGATTTATGGCAGGCAGAGACCTTTTGCGTGAATGGGAAGACGAAGTCTATTGTCAGGCTATCGCTGCACAAGAAGCTGCTCTACAACAGCATTACACGGATGCCTGTCTTCTATGGTATGATAAATGGTTAGAATTCTCTATCCACTAAAACCGATAATAGGAATAGATAAGTCCCCCAAATGTCCTTCCAAGTGCCATTGCCAGTATAAGCCATGCCAGCCCTGTTTTTAGGCGAAGTCTTCTGCTAAAGATAGGGACTACATCCACAATCTCTGTCAGGGCCATCGCCCAGGCACCTGTAAAGATGCCTGAAAACAGCCCAAAGGACACCACGCCCACCATCCCAACCGGTACTGGAAACTCATAGATACTTACCAAGTTTCCTAAGATACCACCAATTGCTGCGGCGTCCTCATAGTACAGAATATATTTTGCAGTATGGGTCTTCCCGGCAAATCTAGCCACCACGCCAAGCGCAATTAAAAAAGCAAACATCCCGCCCGCCACAGCGAATCCGCTGCTCAGTCCTAGAATTCCCAGAAAAACCTGCCTAATCCACATCAATACTTGTCTCCTTACGATTGCATCCCTCAATCAGCGTCTTATTTACATCGTCCTCATACTGCCTCATCTCCACCTCCATAGGGGTAGGGTCTTTTGTAATCCGCTTCCCGCCAAAGTGATTATAAAACACCAAAATCCCCACAGCGATTCCCACTGAATATGTGGCCTCTAACAGCGTAAATCCATCTGAAGGCTGTCCCATCAACAGCTGATACACCTGATTAAACACCTGGGTCACTCCCACATCATTATTAAATGTCATAATCGAGAATGCCGACCCAATAAAAATCGTAATGCAAAGCAGCACTACTTTCAGAAGGCTCCATCTGTCTCTTGTATATGCCGAAGATTCATAATCCACAATAAAATCGGATTCTCCCATATTTTGTATCTCTAAGTCTGGGTATATCTCATGAATCAACTCCACCACCTTCAATATGGAAAATACATACCGATGACTCTTCTCTGCCTCAATCTTTAAAATCTTAAGCATCTTCAAGCGGTTTAAAATCCCTGTATCTGTACAGGTAAGCTTTGCCACATCTTTAAGTCTTACATCTATATGGTCCACTTCAATATTTTGGTCAGCCTTAATATACAATACCACACTCACTGTCTTCCACTCCTTCTGTCTCTTATCCCATATCATCTACCATCCTTTCTTATTTTATACCTCTATCCCTCAACAATTCCAAAAAAGTAACTCCTGCTAATCAGCTAACAAGTTTCTCCCTTAGCTGCCTAAGTATCCGCTTCTCCAGACGACTAATCTGTACCTGCGACACGCCCATCACTTTTGCCACTTCTGACTGTGTCTTCTCCTGCAAATACCGCATCACTATCAGCCTCCTCTCCTCTTGTGGCAGCTCTTCTAAGAGTTGTTCAAGCACCACTTTATTTAACAACTGTTGCATCCCGCTCCCCTGGCTTTCCATCCTGTCAAGTAAACACACCTCACTCCCATCTTTTTGCGGAATCGTCTTATATATTGACTCCACTTCTGCTGCCGATTCAATCGCCATCGCAATCTCTTCTGGCAATAATCCTGTAAGCTCTGAGAGTTCCTCTATCGTTGGCTCTCTCCCCTTTTGCTGTCGAAAGCCTTCTGTCTCTCTGTGAATCTTCCAGCAGTTCTCTTTTAATGTCCGGCTGACCTTTACCATCCCATCGTCCCTTAAAAATCTCTTAATCTCTCCTGCTATCATTGGTACTGCATACGTTGAAAATTTCACCTCAAATGACGTATCAAACTTATCAATCGCTTTAATCAGTCCCATCGCGCCAATCTGAAACAAATCCTCCATATCGGTCCCTCTTCCTGAGAAACGCTTGACAATGCTCCAGACCAGTCCCATATTTTCCTCTACTAATTGTTCTCTGGCTTTTTTATCCCCATGGTGTGACCGCTCAATCAGAACCATTGTGTCTTCCATCAAGATTCAAGCCTCCTGTTCTGTCACGCCTTTCTGAATTTTCTTCTTCATATAGACGGTAGTCCCCTCTAAAGGCTTCGACAACACCTCTACCTGGTCCATAAATGCCTCCATAAACATAAATCCCATCCCAGAACGCTCAAGCTCTGGCCGGCTGGTATATAAGGGCTCCATCGCTTTCTTCACATCCTCAATACCAACCCCCTCATCCATAACCCACAGCTCCACAGTCTCTCCATCTAGCCGTGTACGGACAACGACGGTATGTACTTCTCCCGGATAGGCATGGATAATCGCATTGGTCACTGCCTCAGAGACAGCGGTCTTAATATCTGCCACCTCTTCCAAGGTTGGATTTAACTGGGTGACAAAGGCTGCTACCGCAACCCTTGCAAACCCTTCGTTCTCCGACAGACTGTCAAAAGTCAATGTCATCTCGTTTTTCATACTACTTCCTCCTCCTGCTCTAACGGAATATAATTTAAAATCCCGGACAGTTTAAGAATTCTTTTAATCTGTCCGCGCATATGCGTCATCAAAAGCCGTCCGTCCAGTGCCTTCATTATCTTATAGCGTCCTAAAAGCATCCCAATTCCAGCACTGTCCATAAAGATAGTTCTGGAAAAATCGAACTCCAGTTCACATATCGGTTCTTCTCTGATTACCTGGTCCACTTCTCTTCGAATCTCTTCGGTATAATGATGGTCTAATTCCATAGGGAGATAGACCACAAGTCTTACTCCTTTTCGCTCTAGCATGTCCATCTTTTTACTCCTTTCCAATATCGATACTTTTAAAATCACACGACGAAAAGGGCTGCCGCATCTTGCGACAGCCCCTAACTTCAGGGTTCTTCTTTAGTCTTCTCTTAGTTACTTATACTTCTTAAAAGGTTGGTTGCATCCGTTGACATCCTAGTTCCCGGAGCTTCATCAATTACCTTCTGGTAGTATATCTTAGCATTTTCTATATCACCGGACTTATGGTAGGAACGAGCCAGAAAATACAGTGCATTGTGCTGTGTATTGTCAAGCTCATAGCATTTGCCCAAATCCGCGATGGAAGTCTCAAAATTATTGCTTTGATAAGCAGCATAACCAGTCTGGTACAGTTCAGTCACTGCTGCAGCTCCTACTTCGCGGAATACCGCATCATACAGAATCTGTGCATCTTCTGGCAAGATCTCTTTGTTTATCGCTTCAAGCTTCTCTAGGGCTCCTGGCGAATCCTCCTCTGCATAGGAGCGATATGCCTTTAAAAGTTCTTCGTAACTGCTTAACTTCTCATTCGCTTCACTTGCACTTTGAATCGCAGCTTCTGACTCTGCCTTTAGGGTATCCATCTCCGCTTGCAGGCTATTAAGTGCAGCCGTCTTCGCCTCTACCTGGTCACTGTACTCTGCAACGGCATCATTGAGCTCAGAGCTCTCCATCTGCTTTTGTGCAGGCAAAATCAAAAACCACATCACCGCCATACCAATACCAATACCAATAATAATATTGATAATGGAATGAAGCCACGAGTTATCCTTTACGCCAATTGGCTGAATAATCGTCTCATTGCCACTGGTATAGACAATCGCATCCTTACTGACTTGTTCTTCCTCTCTCTTAGGTTGCTGCTTTTTTGACTGCTTGCCTTCTGCTTCATCTAATTCTTTCAGATAGCGAAGCGCCAAGGTATTCGTACGGTCGATATTTAAGACTGCCTGAAGTTCTGCACGCGCCCGCACAAAATTATCTTCTTTCATATAGAGAAGCGCTAAAAGCTGATGCCCTTTTAAAAGGTTGGGATTCGTAGAGAGAATCTTCTTCAGCTGAATAACTGCAAGGTCAAAGCTACCCTGCTCACAGTACAACAGAGACTGGTTATATTTTTTAATCGTTGTATTAATCGCATCTAGGCGCGCAGGAGAGTTCTGGACGGACTTGATATACTCATCTGCCAGATTTTTCTCACTCTGGAAGTTTTTACTGATAATCCACTGAGAGAGTGCATCTACCATCTCTCCCATCTCAAAATAGACCAGTCCTAAGAGATTGCGTGCATCTGTATTTTTCTTGTTTGCCTTCACACTCTGCCTAAGCGCGACAGCAGCGCCAGAGAGGTCTCTGACTCTGGCTTTTTCTAGTCCCTCGTTATAGTATGCATTGGATAGCTTAATCAGTCTGCGATAAAGCGACACATCGGCCCCGCATCTTTCACAGTAATCTGAATTTGACAGCTCTGCCCCACAGTTATAGCAATTCATATACTCACCTTTTCTACTGATGCTCTTTAATCTCTTTTAACATCTCGTCCATCAAGTCCGTCACATCGGACAGATTGTGATTATAGACGTTATCTTCCACTTGACTAATCTCCAAACTCGGATGAAATCTTTTTAATTCTTCTTCAAAATCAAGCATATTTTTGGCTCCTTATAATCTTCTTTAGGCTGCCCACCAGATACAGAGAGCCGACACAGAATAAGATGCCGTCGCCCTTATCTCTAAGAGCAGTCTCAAATGCCTCTGGAATAGAAGCTATCGCTTCCACGGGCTGTTTGGTATATTTTCTGAAAATGTCCGCCAGTTCTTCCACCAGAACACAGCGCTCACAGTCAATCTGTGTAACAATGACTTGCTCCATCGAGATATGTTCGCAGATAGTCCGAATCATCCCTTCATAGTCTTTCTCTTTTACACAGGAAAATAACACAGTAACTTTTGTATCTTTCTGGAACTTTTGTGCAGTCTTTACAAACTCCTCCACACCGGAGTCATTGTGTGCGCCGTCCAATATCACACCGGGAAGCACCGTCTCCATCCTGCCCTGCCAGCGCATCTTCTCCATTCCTTTATGAATATCCTCTTCTGTCAGCCCAATCTCCAATACATGGGCAG
>Ga0137308_102073_pt1 | contig 15350 bp, 20 predicted proteins | sample Inofrocosms_June_FD_97181 | JGI IMG/M metagenome (GOLD analysis project Ga0137308, IMG submission 97181) | Mouse cecal microbial communities from Vienna, Austria - N-Acetylneuraminic and N-Acetylglucosamine D2O microcosms_June | ecosystem: Host-associated > Mammals > Digestive system > Large...
GATTTCCTCTTGCAGAAAGACAGTGCATGTGTTACCCTCTATATATCCGAAATCATTCCACAGGAGGGACCCGTTATGCCAATCAAAATTCCCGACTCCCTGCCTGCCAGGGCCACCCTGGAGGGCGAAAATATCTTTGTCATGACCGAGTACCGGGCCATTCATCAGGATATGCGCCCGCTGAATCTGCTGCTGCTCAACCTGATGCCCACCAAGATTGTCACCGAGACCCAGCTGCTGCGCAAGCTGTCCAACTCCCCCCTCCAGGTGGAGGTGGAGCTGCTCCAGATGGCCAGCCATGTCTCTCAGAACACCGACGCCAACCACCTGTCCTCCTTCTATACTACATTTGATAAAATCAAGGACCGGAAGTATGACGGCATGATTATCACCGGCGCTCCGGTGGAGAACTATGACTTTACCGATGTGGACTACTGGCCAGAGCTGTGCCGGATTATGGACTGGACCACCACCCATGTCCACTCCACCCTCCACGTCTGCTGGGGAGCGCAGGCGGGACTCTTTTACCACTACGGTATCCCCAAATACTCCCTGAAGGAAAAGCTGTTCGGCGTCTTCCCCCACATCGCCCTGAAAAAGCAGTCCCCCCTGTTCCGGGGGTTTGACGACGTGTTTTACATCCCCCACTCCCGGCACACCGAGAACCACGAGGAGGACATCCGCAAAATTCCCGAGCTGGAGCTGCTGGCCGTCTCGGAGGAGGCGGGGGTCTTCGCCGTAAAAAGCGAGGACAACCGGCGCTTCTTCATCACCGGGCACCCGGAGTACGACCCGGACACCCTGTCCCGGGAGTACTTCCGGGACGTGGACAGGGGTCTGCCCATCCATGTGCCCATGAACTACTTCCCCGACGACGACCCGTCCCGTTCCCCCATTGTCCGCTGGCGCTCCGCCGGACAGCTGTTCTACACCAATTGGTTGAACTACTACGTCTACCAAACCACCCCCTACGATATTACGCAGATCTGAGGGAAGCTTATGGACCGAATCGACAGGCAGATTGACCTGCTCATGACCGCCGCTCAGCCCGCGCCGGCCTGCGGCGCCATCGACGCGCTGCGGAGGATTGCCGCCAAGGCCTCCCCGGAGGACCGGAGGCAGGTTCTGGCGGGCCTGATGGATTTTGTCGGCCGGAGCGAGGTCTGGCCGGTATCCTACGCCGCGGGTGTTCTGGTGGAGCTGATTCAGGAGGGTGAGGCAGACTACGCCCCTTTTTTCCGCTCCTGCATCCGGGACGGTCAGGAGGGCAAACGCTACTGGGGCATTGAGGGGTACGCCAAAACAGCCGGGAAGGACGCTTACCCCTATTTTACCGACTGTCTCACCTCCCCCGGCTTTACGCTGGAGCATAAGGCGCTGATGGTTCGGAATCTGGCCCGGCTGTCCGGCCAGCCCTTTGATCTGAACCGGCCCATCGAGCCCCGGGCGTGGCGGGAGTGTGATATTGACTGCGACGCCATCCGCCAATGGCGGGCGGACGGCTGCCCGGACGGGGCGGGATACCCCGCGCCGTCCTGCCACCCCTGTCTGCTGGCTCCTCAAACCGCTTTGGAGAAGCTCTATGCCCGGCTGGAGAAAAAGCTGCTGAAAAAGAGGATCGCCGCACAGGACCCTGCCCATCCCTCCAACTGGCTTGTCCAGGCCGACCCGGCGGACCTGGCCCGCATCGCCGGGCAGTGGACCCTCCCCCCTGACTACCTGGACTTTTTGGAAAAAGCCTCTCCCCTGTCCGCCAGCCTGAAAATCAAGGGCTACGGCCCGGTGGAGGTCTACGGCGCACACAATTTAACCGACGGCCAGGCGGGTTATTCCCGCAACGGGCTGACCGGCGAGCCGATCGCGGACTGGCCCGCCAGCTATCTGGTCATTGCCAGCCGGTTCGGCGACCCCTTCTGTCTGGACCTGGCGCAGGAGCAGTCTCCGGTCTGGTTCGCCTTCCACGGCGAGGGGGCCTGGGATTTCACCCTGGAGTTCCCCTCCCTGACGGACTTTCTCAGGGCTCTCGGCTAAAATCACGCCAATTAAAGGAAAAAGGCGGCCCCGCCGGGGCCGCCTGCTGTCTATTCGGACAGCCGCTCCTTTAAATCAGTGAGAAATTCCTGGGCGATGCTGTTCAGCCGGATGCCCTCCGGGAGGATGTAGCCAAACTCCAGCAGGCCCCGGCAGTCCTCAATGGGGATGGACAGCACCTGATAGGAGGACTGCTGCATGGTAAAGTCCTGGATGCCGATGGAGTAGAAGTCCGTTTTGGCCAGCAGGTGGAGCAGGGAGGCCCTGGTGACGATGTAGACCATTTTGGGGTTGATGCTCAGGTCGAAGTGGGCCCCCTGGGAGAACAGCTCATAAGTAAAATCCTCAAACTGGCCCTCGTAGCGGACAAAGCCGTAGCCCGCCAGATTCTCCAGTGTCACCGGCTTCCCCGCCAGAAGGAGGGGGTGCCGCTGGGAGATAAGGATGTGGGGGGTCATGTGGGCCAGGGGGTGATAGATCAGCTGCCGGTCCCGAAAGAGGGCCAGCATGTTTTTCCGCTGGCCCTGGCCAAAGTGGAGCACCCCCACGTCCGCCCGGTGGTTGTACACATCCTCCATCACATCGATGGGGTCCCCCTCCTGAAGGCGGTGGGCATAGGCGGGGAGATCCTTGTGCTGGAGCACCGTCTGGATAAAGCTCTCCATAATATGGGAGTATTTGGTCATGGATACGGACAGGGATATGTCCTGTAAATCGTCGGCGGTGGGGCGGTTGAACATGCCCGCCAGCTCCCCCAGCACCCGCTTGGCCCGCCGCTGGAACTCGATCCCCTCGGGGGTGAGGGTGACGCCGTGGTTGGAGCGCGTGAACAGCGGCGCGCCCACATTCTGCTCCAGGTCGCGGATGATTTTGCCCAGACGGGGCTGGGAGATGAACAGGGACTGGGCCGCCCGGTTGATGGAGCCCGTCTGCGCTACCGTCATAAAATACTCCAGATGTTCCAGGTTCATGCCAGAAAACCTCCCGTTTTTGTTCCAACACCTTCCTGCCCTATTGTACCACATTTTCCTGCCATTGTGCACAATAAATAAATCCTCTGTTAATACTTTTTAGAATATCAGTTATATAAAACAGAGACTATCCAAAGGGAGATTGTTATGCTATAATATCGACAAAGACTGCAGGCCGCACGGCGCCGCGGTAGTAGAAAGTGCTCAAAATGACCGGTCATTTTGCCCGGCGGCCCTGCCGCCGGAGACCGTATGGGCGCTTTTCCAGGAAACGGACGAAAGGAAGTGTTTTGTTATGGACGAGGCCCTGCTGAAGCAGGCGCTGGAATTCGGCAAGCCCTACACCGGAAAGGGGGAGGTGGCCAGCTATATCCCGGAGCTGAGCAAGGCTGACGGGCGGGAGCTGGGCATCTGCGTGAGGACCATCGGAGGGGAGGAGTACCACTGCGGCTACTGGCAGCGGCGGTTTACCATTCAGAGCATCTCCAAGGTCATCAACCTGGCCATGGCCCTGGAGCACTACGGCTTCGACGCGGTGTTCCACAAGACCAAGATGGAGCCCTCGGGCGCCTCCTTCAACGCCATGTCCCGCATTTCAGACAACGAGGACATCCCCTTTAACCCCCTGGTCAACTCCGGGGCCATCGCCATTGTGGAGCTGCTGCTCCCCCTGGGACTGGATCACATGCTGTCATCCGTCCGGGGGCTGTGCAGCGATAAGTACATCACTATGGACGAGGACGTGTTCAAATCCGAGTGGTCCCACAGCGCCCGAAACCGTTCCCTGGCCTACCTGCTGCAAAGCAAGGGGCTGATCGACGGGAACGTGGATGAGACGCTGCTGTTATACACCCAGCTCTGCTCCCTGAGCGTCACGGCGGAGAGCCTGTCCAATCTGGGGCAGGTGCTGGCCAACGGCGGCGTTCAGCCGGAGACCGGGCGCAGGCTTTTAAAGGAGGAGGTGGTACGCACAACCCTGACCATGATGCTGACCTGCGGCATGTACGACGGCAGCGGCGAGTTTGCCGTACGGGTAGGGCTTCCCAGCAAGAGCGGCGTGGGAGGCGGCATCCTGTCAGTTGTCCCGGGAGAGATGGGCATTGGGGTCTACGGCCCCAGTCTGGACAGCAAGGGCAACAGCGCGGCGGGTCAAAAGGTGCTGGAGTATATCTCCCGCACCGAAAAGCTCCACATTCTGGACCGGTATACCCGGCATCCGGTCTCCGCAAGTGAAACTTTTTAAAAGAGAGAGGGTACATTTATGTTAGAAGCGTTTTCCGGCCTGATTGGCACCATAAGCGGATACATGTACAGCTATATTCTGATTATTATGCTGCTGGCCGTCGGCCTGTACTTCACCTTCCGGGGCAAGCTGGTGCAGCTGCGGCTGCTCCCCGAGTCCATCCGGGTCGTGATCGAGAAGCCCAAGGACAGCAACTCCGTCTCTGCCTTCCAGGCCCTGATGGTGTCCACCGCCAGCCGCGTGGGCACCGGCAACATTGTGGGCGTGGCCACCGCCATCGCCGGGGGCGGCTACGGCGCAGTATTCTGGATGTGGCTCATCGCCATCATCGGCGGAGCCTCCGCCTTTGTGGAGAGCACCCTGGCCCAGATTTACAAGAAGAAGGACCCCCAGGGCGGCAGCTACGGCGGCCCATCCTACTACATTGAGGCCGCCCTCCACAGCCGTGCACTGGGCGTCATTTTCGCCGTGATCCTCATTGCCACCTACGCCGGCGGCTTTAACATGGTCTGCTCCTTCAACCTGATGGACAGCTTCACCAGCTACGCCTTTTATGAGGCTGCCGGATACATTCACCTGTTTGGCATAAAGTTCAGCGTGGTCGCCCTGGTGGGCGCTGCCATTCTGGCCGCCCTGGTGGCCCTGTGCGTCTTCGGCGGCGGCAAGCGGATTGTCAAGGTCACCGGCGTGATGGTGCCCATTATGGGCGTCATCTACATTCTGGTGGCTCTGGTGGTGGTCATCATGAACATTGCCAACATCCCCACCGTGCTGGGCCACATCTTTGCCAGCGCTTTCGACCTTCAGGCTATTTTGGGCGGCTTTATGGGCTCCTGCGTGATGGAGGGCATCAAGCGCGGCCTGTACTCCAACGAGGCCGGTATCGGCTCCGCCCCCAACGCCGCCGCTGCGGCTGACGTGTCCCACCCCGTGAAGCAGGGCCTGGTCCAGATGCTGTCCGTGTTCATCGACACCATCCTCATCTGTACTGCCACCGCCCTTATGGCCCTGTCCACCGGCATCGTCCCCTCCAAGGAGCTGAAGGGCGCCCCCTTTGTCCAGGCCGCCCTGGCTGACACCTTTGGCAGCGTGGGCCCCTACTTCATCACCTTCGCCCTGCTGCTCTTCGCCTTCACCACCCTGCTGGGCAACCTGTATTACTGCGAGGGCTGCATGAACTACATCGCCGGCCGCAAGGTGGGCAAAACCGGCAAGACCATCTTCAACATCATCGCCGTCCTGCTGGTGTTCGTGGGCGCTCAGCTGGAGTTCGGCCTGGTTTGGGACATCGCCGATGTGCTCATGGGCTTTATGGCCATTATCAACCTGCCCGTTATCGTGATCCTGGGCGGCACCGCCATGAAGGCCCTGAAGGACTACACCGATCAGCGGGCCGCCGGCAAGGATCCCGCCTTCAAGGCCGCTTCCATCGGCCTGAAGGAAAAGACCGATTTCTGGAACTGATTCTACATTTGATCTGGAAGCGTTCCCCCGCACAGGGCAGCCCAAGCCGGGCTGCCCTACTCTTTTACCCTTCCAAACAGCTCCGTCAGGCCCACAGCAATGAGAAACCCGCCGAAGCACTTTTTCAGCAGGGACACATCCACAGCGGTGGCCGCCCAGGCGGCCAGAGCGGCACAGGCCAGTCCCGCTCCGATGGCGGGGAGGAGCACCGGCTTTTCGATATAGCCGTTCTTTACATGGGCGGGCAGGGCCATCAGCCCGGCGGGGAGAAAATACAGCAGGTTGATCCCCTGGGCCAGACGCTGCTCCACTCCGGCGAAGGCGGTCATATAGACCAGCAGCAGGGTGCCGCCCCCCACGCCGAAGCCGGACAGCACCCCTGTGGCCGCTCCCACAAGCAGCGGCAGAATCCATTCCTTCACAGGAAACTCCTCACCCCTCCATAGATCAGCAGCAGGCCGAAGGCCCGCTTGAGCCAGGGCATTTTTACACCCTTGAACCACTTCCCGCCGGCCCAGCCGCCCACCGTCCCGCCGATCAGGTAGGGCAGGGCCGCCATCACATCCAGCCCGCCCCGGAATAGGTAGACCGCCACCGACAGGGCGCACAGGGGCAGAATCACCGCCACCGAGGTGGCGAAGGCCTTGCGCTGGTCCAGCTTGCAGTAGCCCGTCATCAGGGGAACAAACACCGACCCGCCCCCGCCGCCAAAAAAGCCGTTGGCCACCCCCGCCAGCCCTCCGGCAATGGCATATCTCCATTTCGCCCGCAAAAAACCGCCCCCTTTTGGCTTAGTGTGCCATGAAAGGGGCGGTTTATGTGTCAGACGTCTTCTCTTTTAACCCTGCTCCTCCACCACCGCGTCGTCCATTGTGTAGCCCTCCAGGGAATTCTCCCTGACCTGGACGCAGATGAAGCTGATGCCGGAATCAGCCGCCGCCGAAAACTGCCGCTTCGCCGCCGGAGACACCCGAACCCAATCGCCGGCGGACAGCTCCACCGTCTCTCCGTCAATGACGGCCCGGCCCCTTCCGGCCAGCACCCCATAAATCTCCTCGTTTTGTTTGTGGGAGTGGACGAAGGGCACACCGGCCCCAGCGGGCAGGCTGTTGACACTGATCTCCGCGCCGGTGAGGGAAAGGAGATCGTGCAGTTCCACTCTTGCGCCTGTCTCGACGCTTACCTTTTTAAAATTTGCCATGGTATTACCTCCAGTCTTTGTTGTAACTTTATCAGCTACAACAACAGTTATACCACAGCTTCGTTGTAATGTCAATAGTTACATCAAAGTTTTTGCATCATTAAAAATGTCCTGCATGGTGACCGAGTTCATCTCCCGCTCCATCGCCGCTTGGACCTCCTCCAGTCTCCCATCCAAAACGGCGTGAATATTCCGCCCCACCGGGCAGAGGCTGTTGGGGTCCTCATGAAAGTGGAACAGGCCCTCCCCGTCCACACATTCCACGGCGTGATACAGGTTCAGCAGGGTGATCTCCTCCAGAGGCCGCGCGGTGTCCGCCCCACCGCTCCCTCGGGTCACGCGCACGATCCCAGCCTTTTTCAGCTGCTGAAGAATTCTTCTGATGACAACCGAATTCACATTCACGCTGGAGGCGAGAAAATCGCTGGTCACCTTCCGCTGGTCTTTAAATACCTCGATGCAGAGGAGCACATGGACCGCCACTGTAAGTCTGCTGGAAATCTGCATAAAGCACCTCCATTTTTCATTTGGACAAGCCTATTATAAAGCACCGCCCGCCGAAAAGCAAACGCTTCTGGTGGGCGGATATCTATTTCGCCGGCGCACCACCGGGGGAGTGGAACTCCTCCAGCAGACGGTCTACCATCGCCCGAAACAAGAAGGCGTTGACAGTGCCCTGCTCCGTTTTGGCCCCGCCCCGATTCAACGCCTCGATCATCTTCTGCCAGATTCCCGGCTTCTGCCCCTCCGACCACACTGCCGCTGTAATTACCGCGTTGACCAGTTCATCCCCAATTTCCCGGCTCACTTTTGGGTCCGTCACCCGCACCACCTGAGGCAGTTTCTTTTTTTCTTTCACAAAATCCCACTCCTTTAACCGCTTGATTTCCCCTATATAAGGATATCCTTTAATACGGTAAATGTCAACAGGGGAATCCGGTGGTAAAATGCAGTTGAAAAGGGGGTGAGGCGATGGAGAACGTCAGAAGTATCATCAGCTACCGCATGGATGAATACGGAAGTGTCAAGGTCAAGCTGGCGGAAGTACTGGACGGCCGCGGCATTACCAGAAATCGCCTGAAAACCCTCACTGGGGTCAAGTACGAAGTGATTGACCGATATTATCAGAGCCACGTTGAACGAGTTGACCTGGATTTTATCGCCAAGGTCTGCTATGTGTTGAACTGCAAAATCGAGGATTTGTTGGAGTATGAGAATCCCCCAGTCACCGCCTGCGGCGGTGATAGCCCCCTTTAGCAAGGGGGCCAGAGCTATGCACACAAAAGCCCCCCTTGCCAAAGGGGGGAGGGCCACGAAGTGGCGGGGGGATTCCTGGAAATCAAATAAAAACCGCCCAAGGGTGGCACTTCATAAAGAAGTGCCACCCTTCGGGCTACCTGTAAAGAAATCTCTCTATGTGGGACGCTATGCCGTCCTTTTCTTGCGCTTCTGCATGGCCTGATAGTAGGCCATATATTCCCGTTCCAGCGTTTCCGGCTCCGGCGCTGTCCAAAGACCGATGGTGCTGTAGTAGATGTCCACCTGCTGATGCCGCTTGCCGTCTATCTTCTCCGGCTTGGATACCACAATCTTGTCAATGAACTCGTGGACGATTTCAGGCGTCAATTCCGTCAGCCGGGTCACCTGTCTGGCCCGCTGGATGAACTTCTGCAAATCATCGGCTTTATCGGCGGTGGCGTTCAAGCTGTTCTCCAACGCTGGAATATCCACTTTCAACTGCCGCTGTTCATTTTCCAGCGATACTGTCAGCGTGGCGAAACGCTCCTCGGACAACAGGCCCTTGGTCATGTCCTCATAGCTTTTCTGAATAAGCTGGTCAATCTCCGCTACCCGCTGTTTGGCCTTATCCAACTCCCGGCGCTTGGCAGTCAGCTCTTTCTTCTCTTGCAGGCCAAACCGCTCCATCTGCTCCTGGGCAAACCGCTTTTCGTAGACCTGGATGTACCACAACAACCTTTGTAGGCCCTCCAACACCAACTGCCCCACAACGCTTTCCCTGATATAGTGAGCGGAGCATACGTTGGAATTTTTGCGGTAACTGGAACAGAAGAAATAGGCTTGCGGCTGTTTGCTGCTCTTACTGCTCCCGTAATACAGCTTCTCCCCACAGTCAGCGCAATAGAGAAGCCCGGAGAACATGCTCACAATGCCGGTTCGATTCGGTCTGCGGCGGTGCTGGCGGAGGTTTTGCACAAGGGTAAAGGTTTCCCTGTCAATGATGGCGGGATGAGTGTCGGGGAACACCTTCCATTCCTCCTGCGGCCTGTCCAACTGCTTTTTCAGCTTGAAAGACTGGCGGCAGGTACGGAAATTGATGGTATCGCCCACATACTCCTGCCTGTCCAGAATGCCCGCCACTGTGCCAGAACTCCAGTTACAGGGATGTGCAGGAGGTTTGGTCGGGCAATTGATACCCACGCTTTGAAAATACTCGCTGGGGGTCATCACGCCCTCAGAGCGCAGTTTCTTGGCGATTTACGTAGGCCCCAGGCCGCTGATCGACAACTGGAAGATTTGCCGCACTATCTCTGTCGCCGGCTCGTCCACGATCCACTTGTTCTTGTCCTCCGGGGATTTCTTGTAGCCGTAGGGCGCACTGGTGGTCAGCGGTATCCCGGCGTTGCCCCGGCTCTGCATGACACGGCGTACCTTGTCGCTCGTATTTTTTGCGTGCCATTCATTAAACAGGTCTTGCATTGGCACGATGTCGCTTACTCCGTTGGCGGTGTCAATGTTGTCCATGATGGCGATATAGCGGATATTCAGCCGGACAAAATCTTCTTCCAGAAGTTGGCCAACCACAAGGCGGTTGCGGCCCAGCCGGGAATGGTCTTTGACCACCAAATTTGCCACAAGGCCCTGTTCAGCCAGTTCCATGATCTCCATGAAGGCCGGCCTTGCGAACGTAACACCCGAGTACCCATCATCGAACATGAACCGGGGGTTAGGCAGATGGTTGTCTGCGGCAAATTTCTCCAAAATAGCTTTTTGATTCTGGATGCTACCTGAGATACCCTCTTTTTCGTCATCACGAGACAATCTGGCATAAAGAACAGTGATTCTCTGCTCGTTTGGCTGCTTTTTCTTCAAAATATGCTCCTTTCCGCAGCCGGATGTGATATGAATTGCAAGGTACGATTATCATACCACATCCGGCGCAAGACTTCAACACTTTACAGTGTGATATTTTGGTTGAGAATCCGATTTACTTTTCCCTCTGCGGTTTCAGTCGCTTTCTCACTGAAATGGGCGTTGACGGTGTAGACCGTCCCATCAATCTCCCGCTCAAAGCTGATGGGGTGGCTGTATTGATGTGCTCTCAGCCAGTCCAGCCGGTCAGTAGGGGATAAATCAGCAAGGAATATTGCCGTTTCTTCAACTTTTTTCATTACTTCATCGCAAATTTTTGCTTCCTGCTCGGTCAATTCCAACCTGATAATATTCATCTGTTTCTTGCTCCTCTCGTTCGCTCCTGCCCCATCTGGCGGTGCTGCTCCTCGTTGGCGTAGACCATATCCATCGTGTCCTGGATTTTGATGGAGCGTTCCTCAACGCCGACATTCAGCTTCAATTTCTTGCGGCAGGCGGTGATTTGAACTGTCACGGCCTGTTTTTCGGCCCGCAACTGTTCTTTTTCAGCCGGTGACGCTCTGCGGATTTTGTTCTGCAACTGCTTCCGTTGATTGGTCAGCTCGTCCATTTCGCCTTGGAGGGCTTCACGGGCTGAAAGAAGATCGTCCAGTGTTTCAATGCGGGTTTTCGCCAGATAATCCACCTGGGCGGTGATTTCGTCCAGCTTTCGCAGTTCCTCTTTCAAAAACGGGCTGGTGGGCTGATAGGTCGTCCCTTTGGGTAGGATGCCAAGCTGGTACTCCCAATAGAGGAACAACCGGTAAATGTGGGTGGTGCGCTGGAACGGAACATAGACCCGCAGTTCCTCTGGCAGCTCCGGGGCAAAATTGACGGTAGGGCGCTTATTGCCGAAGCTGGCTCGTGCGCCCAGGCTGCGCCTGACATTTTCCGGCGTCCACCGCTCGTCCAGGGTGTCCAGACGGGTGAAGTGCTGGTATTGTGGCAGGCGTATCTTCCAATGTTTGCCCGTGAAATCGGTGAGATAGCCCTTGCGCCGGAGATACTTCTCCATCATCTCTACCGTCCTGCTCCCGTTGACAGCCTCCCGCACATCTGCCCGGTAGATGTTGTATCTGGTGGGCTTGCCGCTCTGCTCGTCCAGCCAGACGGGACGGCTGGGGGCCTTGCGCCCATGCTCAATGACGGACAGGCCATATTCCCGGCAAAGCCGGTCTGAGGTGTCTCGGAGGCGCTGCTGCTCGGCTTTGGAGTAGTTATACTTTTTGCCATCCCTGAAAGATACTGAATTGAAACAGAAATGATTGTGCAGATGGCCTTTGTCCAGGTGGGTGGTGACAATGACCTGGAACCTGTCACCCCACATATCCTGTGCCAGCTTCACGCCGATCTCATGGCACCGCTCCGGGGTGACCTCTTCTGGCTTGAAGCTCTGATAACCGTGCCATGCGATATACTTGTCCTCTTTGCCATATCGCTGCTTGGTCAGGATCATCTGACGGAGCGCCGTTTGCTTTAGGCAGTTGATGGCGGTGACAAAGGAGCCGTTCTCGGTTTTCTGCGGGTTCTGGATGTACGAAAATACGTTGAAGAAGTCCTCGGTGCCCTTGGGGATGGTTTTCTCCGGGTTTTCCACATAGGCGATCAGGTCACTGAGCCGTCCCTTGATGTGCCACAGGCTGGTGGTCGCCATGTCGCATCACGCTCCATTCATCGCTTCCGCCGCAAGCGGCGAAAGCTCACCATTCCGCGGATACTCCTCTCCCCACAAAGCCAAAGAGCGGCTTTGCGGGGGCCCCATTTCCACCTCCTGCAACAGCAGAACGAGCCGTTCAACCCTGGAACATTCTTCCACCACTTCCGGGTAGTAGACTGCCAGCCGTTCCAGTTTGTCGTGGACTTCATACAAGGCGTCCAGCAGTTCCCAAAACTCCGGCGGCTGCTTGGGCCTGGGCCGCTTGCCCAAACAAATCTGCCGGAAGTATTCAGATTGGGTCAGGCCGCACAGGGCGGCGTCATGCTCCAGCTTGGTCTTTTCTTCGACCGTCAGTCGGATTTTCAGCCGTACTTTTTTGTCGTTGGTACTCAAAATAATTCCTCCATTCTGTCAAATTTCCGCCGTGGGAGGGGGTATTCAGGGGTCTCCCCTGGGAATGGATTTTGCCCCGTGGGGGGCGAAATCCGATGCTCGCTATCCCTGTGGACAGGGGAACAGCGGGTGATGGTGTTTTACCTCCACTCAAGATTTTCCTCCCACCCCCCACTACAACTTTCAATGCCCAAAACGGAACTTTTTCTTGGGCCTTTTTCAAGTTTTTTGTTGCCAGAGCAAATAAAAAAGCCAATCACATACACAACCGCACCAGCAGGACGGCCTTCGCCCCGCTGGTGTTCATTTTGGTTTGTGTATGTAACCGGCTTTTACTGTTTCAGTCAGTACAGCCTATTCAGTTGGCGCTCCCATGAGGGAGTATTGTAGGATACCACATGGGAAAGCGGTTTGTCAATTACAAATCGGCGGATTTTACACGATTTTACAGGTCGCTCTGGAAAAATGCCCCTTTGTATGGTGTTCTGTAAAAAACAGTTGGGGAATACACAGCCCTCTGGATGGGCGGCAGGCCAAACGATTACCCTACCGACATTGACCGGCAGGCCGAGGAAATGTTCTTTCAGTTGGTAAAAGATTACGCCCAGCGGCAGGGCATAACGGAGCGGTTAAAGACTGAAAATCAGATGGAATGGGTGGGCCGGATGAATAACTGCAAAGCCCAGGCGGAAGAAGTCATTATGGCGAAATTGATTATGATTTGACAGAAATGCGGGGTAATTCCCGCATTTCTCAATAATAGCATCTTGCGTATAGGGCAAGTGGCAGTTTATACTAAATTTCGTCAAAATCTAATATGCCATGAGGGGTATCAGCTCCACGCAAGTCTATGAGGAAAAACTGTTTTCAAAAATATTTCAAAAACCTTGTAAGATTTTTTGAAATGCGAAGTCTTATAAGGGAGGAGGTGAGAAAGTGGCAGGTTCCAAAGAAGAATTTGAGAAAATTTATAGAAGATACTTTAATGATGTATTTCTCTTTCTTAAGAAGTTGTCAAAAGACGAAGGTCTGGCGGAGGAGATCACAAGCGAAACATTCTTCAAGGCAATGCGTTCAATAGATACCTTTCGCGGTAATACAGACATTCGTGTTTGGCTTTGTCAAATTGCAAAAAACTGTTACTTTTCTCACTTGAAAAAGCAACAGGGGCTTGTAGATATTGATGATGTTGAATTTACAGATAACATAGACACCATTGAGGAACAGATAATAAACCGAAGTGATGCTATGCGAATACATCTGCTGCTGCACAATTTAGCCGAACCATATAAAGAAGTTTTTATGCTGCGGGTTTTTGGAGAATTGAGTTTCAAACAAATCGCAAAAATTTTTCAAAAAACAGATAACTGGGCCTGTGTCACTTATCACCGGGCAAGAAACAAAATATTGGAACAAATGGAGGCCAATAATGAGTGATAAATGCAATTTGATTAAAGACATACTTCCGCTTTATGTAGAAGATATGGTAAGTTCGGATACACGCGAATTTGTAAGCGAACATCTTGAGCATTGCGCGGAGTGCCATGCGGAGTTTGAGCGTATGCAGAAAGCAACGAAATTCATTCCTGATACTGACCCCGATACTGATATTGTACCGCTGAAAAGAGTAAAGCGGGACTTATTTATCAAACGCTTGCAGACTATTTGTTTCACGGCGATCTTGGCCTGTGCCATCGTGACGATTGTTTTCGGGATTTTGACATCACCTAAATTTTTTCCCTATTCCGATAACCTGCTCAATGTGATTGATGTCCCTGATGGGAGCGTTATCATCACCTTTGATAGCGAGGTAACAGGGTATAGCTGCAATGAAGTGTTTGACAATGAAACAGAAACAGAAATTTATCGCATCAATGCTTGGACTACCACTTGGGACTTACATTTGTCTAATCGTGGAAAGCAAAATATAGTGATACCCTTTGACAATGAAACTGAAATTCAGATTTTCTATGCTCAAAACGATGGCTCCGAGGATGTACTGATCTATGGGGCAAATCAAAACACGGAAGAAAACGGTGTAACCCTGCCAAGACTGATCCTAATGCCGTATTTCCTATTAGCTTTTCTTGCCCTTGTTGTCCTTGCAATTTTACGATTGCTATTAAGAAATAAGCAAGCAATCATTGTTTGGATTGACAGGGCTATACCGTTCCCAATTTCCTATATGGCAGCGCAGCTTTGCACAAAAGGCTTTAGCTTCACGACATATTCATCGCAACGAGATTTTTGTATTATCATCCTGGTTGCTATGCTGCTTTATTTCGCAATGCTGACGGGAAAATCTCTTTATAAAGCAAAGCTGAACACTTCGAGGGGATAGGGGAAAAGGCATGAAAAAATCTCTGTTTAGGCCAACGGATATGTTAGAGCTAAGTATTGTATATATTTTTTGCTTTTCTCTCAATTTGCTTTTGGATTATGCAAAGACTCTGGATTTAGATGCTTATATTCTAAAGGCTTTTTTGAAAAACTTTATTGATTACCAGCCATTGATCGTTTCGCTGTTTACGTTCATTGTGATCGTGTTCCATTATCAAATGCTGGAGAGAAAAAAGGCAGAAATATTTTGTAGAATACTTGTAGGCGGCACTGTGTTTGGCATCACCATTCGATATGTGCTGGACTGCCTCACGGTACTGATTTTCGTTTATCTTCTATCAGCTTTGGTAAATCTCCATTTTGGTTTCAATTTAGCCGACAATTTTTATTTAGTCCTTATTTTTGTCACATACATACTAATCAGCGCAAGGCGGGTACGGAAATATGAAAATATTTAAGTTCATTGTTTCAAAGATATTTTTGAGAAAAGCGATACTTGGTATCGGCATCATGCTGTTGCTTCTCATGGCGAATTACATAACCTTTACTGCTGCCCGTTCCATTTTGTCAACATTTCAAGGGTATCAGGAAACAAAATATGTAAATCAAGAGGGAGTTTACATTGCCAACTTAGACCCGGATAGCCATATTGATATGAGCATGATTGGCGAAAGCGGAACACAAGCAGTATATGACTATTTGAATAGCAGCTTTAAGTATGCTTTTTATACAGACGGGTTTATTGTATCTGTTCCAAACGGTGATGATATGAAAATATCATTAGGCTATCTGAACGAGCAGTATTACAGATTAAATGAATTTGAGTTTTCACAAGGGACAGGTTTGGACTTTGATTACCAATTAGACGGGGAAATCCCTGTTTTAATAGGAAAAGGATTA
>Ga0137308_102074_pt1 | contig 15326 bp, 5 predicted proteins | sample Inofrocosms_June_FD_97181 | JGI IMG/M metagenome (GOLD analysis project Ga0137308, IMG submission 97181) | Mouse cecal microbial communities from Vienna, Austria - N-Acetylneuraminic and N-Acetylglucosamine D2O microcosms_June | ecosystem: Host-associated > Mammals > Digestive system > Large...
TCTCTGCGCAGGAGGAAACAAGCGGTGGAGCTAAATTAAAGAGTGAGAATGATTTTTTTGAGAGAGAGGAGAATATGATCAGAAAATTAAAAAAGAAAAAATCACAATTATCTCAATCTCAGAAAAAAGATTTAGAAGCTAAGATGAAAATAATAAATGAAGAAAATAATTCATTAAAAGTGGAAAGGAACGCGTGTGGTAGCAGTTTGGAAGATGATGAATTAGTTTCAACAGAAACAATTTATCCTGCAAGGAAACTTAATATGAAAAGTTGTAAACAGATAAATGGTTATTATTGTGGTCCAGCTACAACAAAACAGACACTTCAATATTTAACCGGAAAGTCTTATAAGCAAGGTGATATTGCAAAAGCGTTAGGTACAACAAAAGATGGCACTGATGGTACGCAGATTGTAAAATATCTGAATATGAAGCAAAAGAAGGTTAATTATATGATATCTACGACAACGAATACAGCGGAATTAAAAAAACGTATCTGTCATGATATCACAATAGCGGATGCACCTCCAATTGTAAGATTAAAGTTTGTAGTAAAAGAAGATAATAATTGGCTGTTTTCTACAAAGGGTCATTTTTTAAATATTTCAGGTTATAGCAGAGGTATCAAAAAAGTTCAACTTACAGATCCTAATATCCGACGTTTGTTTGGAAATGATAAAACAGGAAAGTATAACGTTACTATTAAGGAATTACGTCAAGCGCTAATAGACCATCCAAACCATCACATGTATTGGTAAAAGGAGTAATAGATGAAAAAACGATCAATCATAATGGTACTATTATATTTTGCTCTTCTTTTTGTTTCCTGTAGCAGACAGGAACAAGAAACTATAGGGAAGACTAAGGATGAAAGTATAGAATGCAAGGAATTACAATCAATAGATTTAGAAAAGAATGGAGTTTCTGTCATAGAATATATGGATGAAGATGTCAACGAAGTCATTTATTTTGATAATAATAAATTAGTCTATTTTGTTGATAAAGAAAGTTCAAATCCAGATACATCTAATTGTGAAGTATATTTGTATGATAAAAGTACCGGGGACAATAAGTTTATCATAGAAGTTTCGGATGTAAACGCCAGCAAAGGGGATATCTGTGTACTTGGAAAAAAGGTCTATTATGCTTTTTTTCGTATGACAGATGTAGCAGCTTATAATTGCCTGATGGAATTGGACTTGGAAAAGAAGACGGCGCAATTAATCCCCATAGAAAATGCCACTATGTTATTTGTCGATATTGCTGTAACGGACAATCATGTTTTTATACTGAAACGCAACGAAGTAGATAGTAGAAGGACTGATTATATAGTGGAAAGGCTGGACGGGCAGGAATTAACGGAAATTTCAAGAGTTACATATAGAGCTGGGAAGTCAGAAAAAGATGCTGATGAAGGCGAATATTATTTAGATTTTGTAGGGGAGGAGGATTATCTGTATTTATTTCGGGGCGGTGTAGGACGTGAAGATTACAGTTTTCTATGTATGACGGAAAATGGAGAAATCAAAGAAAACTGTAAAATAGATTTGCAGGATGATTTAAAACTGGAAATGGAGGATTTTACTTCATTGGATGGTGAAGAGGAAGAGGATTCAGATTTACCTTGGGAAATTTTAAAAAATGGCGATTATTATATTATTAACACGTTAAATAATCGAAATTTTTTATTTCGTAAGGAGGAAAATAAATTCGTAAAAATACATGTGCCTAAACAGTTAGGAAACAAAGAACTTACATATCGTTCAAAAATAGTTACAGTATTTGGAGAAAGAAGATATATATTTTTTAAAGAGATTGAAAATGATTCTCTATATGTTTTTGATACCAAGACAGAAACGTTTGGGCGCATAGATGTAAAAGCAGATGGAGAAATAGGAGAAGTAATGAGAAATATGGATAAACAATTTTTTTTCTCTGTGACAGGAAAAGATGGGACGGATGACTATATTTTATATAATGAGAAAGATGTTTTACAGGAGAAGAAATAAGTATTTTTGTGTATAATGAAATTTCTCTAAGACTTGTATAGATTCACATTACCTACTTCACAATCTTTACTTTTTTTGTTAAAATGCCACTATATTATACTTTTACAAAAGCAAACTATTATAAAAGTATAACAAAAGTTATAATAATAATTGTGAATGTTATTGTAATTGTCAAGGAAAGAAGGGAAAGGAGAGGTTTCTTATGAAATGGCACAAAATGAAAAAGGTTACAGGTCTGATTCTCTCTGCTGCGCTTATGATAGGGCTGTGCCAGCCCATGGAGAAAGCAAAAGCGGAGGATAATCTGTTGGCGGGAACAGAATTATTAGCACATTATGAATTTCAGGATGGAGGAAAAGATTCTTCCGGCAAAAATAATCATGCAACCATTGGCAGCGGCGTTACCGTGAAGGATGGAGTTGCTTCCCTGCCGGGCGGCGGCAAGAGTGGAAGCGCTTATATTACCCTGCCGGAAGGTATGTTTGACAGGCAGGACACGTTGACAATTTCAATGTGGCTGAAGGACAATGACCCGCGGGAAAATTGGCTGGCGGCGTTTTTCTTTGGCAGTAAGAACAGCAGCTACGGCACTCCTACCAATTATTACTATTTTGTTCCTTGTGAAAAAGATCACAATACCATGAAGCTTGTTATGACAAACGATGTCAATGAAGAACATCCATCCTGGACGGAGAAAGGATTTAGGGAGAGCGACAATACGGAAGGCTATTTTGGCAAGTGGACCCACTATGCGATTGTTATTCAGCCGACTTCCTTAGAATGTTATATCAACGGAGATTATATCGGCAAACAGGAAGTAGCCAGAAGCGTCAGTGATTTCGGCGCCGGGCTTCAGTCCTATATCGGAAAATCAAATTATGACGACCCTCTGTATAAGGGAGATTTCAAAGATTTCCGTGTTTATAAAAATGCTTTAAACGAGGCGCAGATTCGGCAGGTTTCCGGAATTAAAGAATCTACAGCGCAATATTCCATGACAATTGACGGCAAAAATGTTACAAAGAAATTGAGCAAAAATCTCTATGGATTATTCTTTGAGGACATTAACAGCTCCGCAGACGGAGGGTTATACCCGGAGATGGTGAAAAATTATTCCTTTGAGAACGCTTACATGCAGCCGGGGAATAAAAATGGCGATTACTTTAAGCAAAACGGTTATGAGACAGTGGGCAATTACAAACTGCACTGGGACGCCTCACCGGAAGAGAACTTTGAACTCAATACCGAAGACGCCCAGGGCACGTCAGACAGTTTGAATAATACAAATCCGCATTATGCAGTTCTCACCGGAAACGTTACTCTGCAAAATGGCGGTTTCGCTCCACAGAGCAGCCCTAACAGCGCGGCGATGCCGGTGAAACCTTTAGATGCAGCTAAGAAAACCGGAACTTATACGTTTTCTGTATTTGCCAAAGCTTTGCAAGGTTATAGCGGAAAATTAAAAGTAAAATTGGTAGACAGTAATGGAAATGATATTACGGATGAAAAAGAGATTATGCTTAACGCAAATGGCGAGTGGAATAAAGTTTCTACAGAGCTGACATCCAAAGTATCTGTAAATACCAAAGGAAAACTGTCGCTTTCCGTACAGGGCGCGGGTGCGAGCGATAAGCTTTCCCTTGATATGGTTTCTGTAGTTCCCCATGACAGCTATGGATATGGCAACAAAAATTATGCATACGGCGTGGGCGTACGCAAGGATTTGGTAGATTTGATGATGGATTTGAACCCCAAGTTCATGCGTTTTCCAGGTGGATGTATTGTAGAAGGATTTAACTGGGAAGGGCTTTATGACTGGAGAGATTCCGTTGGACCTTTGGAAGAGAGAAGGAGCAATACGAACCGTTGGGAGAATTTCGGCAACAACAATGGACGTACCTGGGGGTATATGCAGTCCTATGGATTTGGTTATCATGAGTTGTTATCCCTGTGTGAAGATTTTGGGATGGAACCGTTTCCAATTCTCAGCGCCGGACTTCTCTGCCAGTACGAGACCAAAGATGTAAATGCTAAGACAGGAACAGAGTTACAGGAATTTATAGATATGGCGACGAGCCTTCTGGATTATTGCTGGGGCGACGCCAACACGAACGAGTGGGCCGAAAAGCGGGCGCAGAATGGGCACGCGAAACCGTTTAACCTCAAATATCTGGGAATTGGCAATGAAAATGCTTTTGCAAAATATTTCGATAATTTCGATGTTATCAAAGAGGCGGTAGAACAGTATGCAAAAGAGCGGTATCCGGGACATGAACTGCACATTATTTCCAGCGCTGGCCCGACTTCCAATTCCAATCCCGGAGGAGACGGATATTTCTCACGCGGGCTGGAATACGCCTATGACCGTCTGGCACAGACGATACCGGGGGAGACGCTTGTAGATGAGCATTATTACGAGTCGGAATCCTTTATGTACAATTATTCTGACCGTTACGATTACTATCAGCGCACCAATCAGGGCGGCAGTGATATCTTTGTTGGAGAGTATGCTGTCAGAGGAGCGAACAAGTATTATACCGCGCTTGCAGAAGCATGTTATATTACTGGCCTTGAACGAAATGCAGATGTTGTGACGAATATTTCTTATGCTCCTTTACTTTATAAGGTAGGTAATGGAAGCTGGGATCATGACTTAATTTATTTTGATGAATTTAACACTGCGAAATCGACAAATTATTATGTGCAAAAGATGTTTTCCAACAATTATGGCACGGATTTGCTTGGCACAGAGTTACAGTCAGCAGACAAAGATTACAGCCATTATGGCAGTCCAATTTTGGGAATGAGCTCTGCCGAGGGTTACATAGACAAGATTACTGTGTACGGTAAAGACGGCAAGGTACTCTTAGAAGATGATTTCAATGATGACTCCTCAGGATGGGCAACTTTTGGCGCCCAGGGAAGCAATGGTTTTTATATACAAAATGGAAGGCTCAATTTCTCAGGAACAGAAGGAAACAATGCCATATACCTTCCCAAAGCAGTACAGGATAAATGGACAGATTTTAAAATTAAGGTAGAAGGAGCCGTTAAGACTTCCGGCAGCGGTGGATTTGTCATTGGCGCAGGGTACGATACTCAACATTATTGGTATAAGATAGATGCGGACGGCGCAAATATGGAGGTTACCAGACAGCAGCGCGGCAGTACAGATCTTGCGACAAAGATGCTGGGCAATAATTATGCCAACAAGCATTATAATAAAGAAAGGCTTACATCTATCCAGACGAATGACGCCATGGATATTTCCTTTAATTACGGTGTAGGCGGAAAGTTAGAGGCGAATTATACGAGCAGCGCCGTAAGCCTTGCAGATACGTCAAAATATGATTTTTCAAGTGATTTACACCAGTATCAGACAGATATTTACCAGGTAGTCAATAAGGATGACAAGAATGTATATATCAAGTTGGTGAACCCTGACAGACAGCGCAAGACGATTCAGCTCAACTTTAAGAATTTGAACATAGGAAGCAAAGCAGAAATTACAACGCTGACTGGAAGCGCAAACGATGCCAATGCCATTGGCAATGAAGTGGTTAAGCCGGTAAATGCATCGCAGAATATTCAGAATAGTCAGCTTACATACCAGCTTTTGGGAAGCTCTGTCAATGTGATACGCATACCTCTGTCACAGAGCGCCGTGAAGCCGAATCCAAATCCACAGCCTCAGCCCCGTCCTCAGCCGGCAAAGCCGAAAAGCGTATCATTGAATGTCAAAAAGTCAATCACGATAGGGCAGGGAGAGAAAGTGACGTTAAAAGCAACAGTGAAGCCGAAAGGCGTTTCCCAGAAAGTAAAATGGACGACGAGCAAGAAATCTGTTGTCACTGTCAAAAATGGCAAGATTACCGGAAAGAAGCCTGGGAAATCTGTAATTACGGCAAAAACGTCAAATGGAAAGTTAAAGAAGTGTACGGTTACGGTTAAGAAAAAACCAAACAAAATTACTTTGTCAGCCAAGAAAAAGAGTTTGAAAAAAGGCAAGACGTACCGCATTAAGGTTAAGTTTCCCAAAAAGACTTACAGTTATAAGCTGACGTATTCTTCTAATAAGAAAAAAATTGCCACCGTTTCCAAAACTGGAGTTGTGAAAGCGAAGAAGAAAGGCAAAGCAGTGATTACGGTAAAAACCTTTAACGGTAAGAAAGCTAAGATAGCAATAACTGTAAAATAGTCACAATGAAATCGCTGAGAGGAATAAATTTTAGCGATTTCATTTTTTGTATAAGATTAATTATTTTGATAAAAAGAAAGTTGTTTTTTTGTGTTTTTTTCTATATAATTTAGGTTATCTAATAATACTTCATATATGGAAGGGAGAAAAATATGAGAAAACAAACGGACATTTTATGCTTTTTGCAAAAAGCAGCGGCAATTTGCCTGACGGCGGCAGTGTGCATTACGTCGCTGCCAGCCACAGGAATGCACACTGTGAAAGCGGCAGCAGCGGCAGACCGTAAAGATCCATCTATTGTTTATTTTGTAGATTGTGGAGATTATGTGGTCGATACGGTCAGCGAAGGAGATCAGCTGGGAACACACAACAGCGTTACCGATCAGGTATACGGGGAAGATCCTGTAACTGGTTACAAATGGGGGATTGTCGATACAATCAGCAATCCGCTCAAAAATGGCGAGTGTAAAAACGGCGGTGTGAGCACAGATAATACATGGCCTTATGAAAGCAATCCGGCAAATAAAGACGTAGCGAAAACGGCATCCAACCGTTATACAAAGAACCAGTTTGAGAGTGGTATTGAGGAACGATATCTCGACTATAAGTTTGAGGTGGAAAACGGTAAGTATGAGGTAACTATTTGCTGTACGGATCCCTGGGGGTGTTCAAAATCCCCTAACGCTTATCTGAATTATGGGAAGGACACCCAGGTTACATTGAAAGAAGGCGTGGAAGCATCCGCACAGAAACCGGCTAAAAAAGTTGTCGACGTGACGGATGGAGAATTGACCGTCAACCTGAGAGGCAGGACGGACGCCAATAAAGCGATCAATCTTTGCTATATCTTGATTACTTCTTATTCAGAGCCGACGGAGGAAGAAATCAGAAAGAAAGTCAGCAAAGATTATGCAGCTTTGGATTTAGGAAGCAGTGAAATCAAGACGGATATTGAACTTCCCACAGCAGGGACAAACGATACGACTATCACCTGGAAAAGTTCCAATGAAGCGGCTTTGTCTTCTACCGGCAGGGTAACAAGGCCTGCGGCGGGAAAAGCGGATATTCCTGTAACCTTGACGGCAACGATTTCCTATCAGGGGCAGTTTTCCATGACAAAGGAATTTAAGGTTAAGGTTATGGCTGCGAGCGATATGGAGAGTTTGGAAGAGTTTGCATATGGAGATGTAAATATTACCGATGATTATTACAATAATGTTGCTTCTAAGGATGTAGAATTCCTCAATAAATTTGATCCGGACAGATTAATGTATAATTTCCGCCTGACAGCGGGATATACAAAGGCAGAGATTAAAGCGAAAGACGTACATAATAATGGAAGCGGCGCTGAAAATCCTTATCCCGGCGGCTGGGAGAACAGCCGTATCGGCGGCCACACGATGGGACATTATCTGGCGGCGGCAGCGCAGGCAGTTGCAAACGGTTATGGAGATGTGGCTGGAGAAGACGGCCTTACATTGAATCAGCGTCTGGATTATATGATTGATGAATTGAAGGACTGCCAGGATAAACTTGGGACAGGGTTCATCTTTGGCGCGACTATGGCAGATGTGAAGGACCCGGAACGCCAGTTTAATTTACTGGAACAGGGAACTACATCTGACACTTGGGTGCCATGGTATACGATGCACAAGATTGTCAATGGATTGGTAGAGACTTATCGGTTAGCAGGGAATGAGACTGCGCTTGAGGTGGCGGAGAATCTTGGCGAATGGATTTACAACAGGACTTTAAAATGGGACGCCAACGTTCAGAAACGCGTGTTAAATGTAGAATACGGCGGAATGAATGATTGTCTTTATGAACTCTATAAATGTGTTAAGGCGAGAGGCGATTATGCAAGTGTAGATCATTTTAAGGAAGCGGCCCATAAATTTGATGAGACAGAATTGTTTGACAGAGTACTTGCAGGTGAACCGAATGTATTAAACGGCAGACATGCCAATTGTACGATTCCTAAATTCATGGGCGCGCTGAACCGCTACCGTGCATTGAAAGATGAGGGGGATGAAAGCAGGTATTTACAGTATGCAGAGTCCTTCTGGACTTTAATTACGGAGAAGCACACCTATATTACAGGCGGAAACAGTGAATGTGAATTTTTTGGGGCAGATAACGTGCTTGATTTGGAACGCTCTCACTGTAACTGTGAGACTTGCAACACGCACAATATGTTGAAGCTGACAAGAGAATTGTACCGCATAACCGGCGATAAGAAATACGCAGATTACTATGAGAATACGTTTATCAATGCCATTATGGCCAGCGTCAATGAAGAAACAGGTATGACAACTTATTTCCAGCCGATGGCGACAGGATATTTCAAAGTATACTGTAACCCGGATTTGGAGAGAAACTATTTCTGGTGCTGTACGGGCACAGGTCTTGAGAACTTTACTAAGTTGGGCGACAGCTTCTACTATTACACTGGTGATAAGCTGATTGTAAACCAGTACACGAGTTCTGAGGTTACCTGGAAGGACAAAGGGGTTACGCTGAAACAGGAGACGTCAATTCCCAATACAGATAAGGCTTCCTTTACCGTTCAGTTATTAAACGGCAAGACAAGCGCAGCCTTTGATTTGCGTCTGCGCGTGCCGGACTGGGCAGTCAGCGCTCCCACCGTCAAAGTAAATGGAACAGCACAGAATGCAGCGGTCAGCAATGGTTATGTTTCGCTCAACAGGACATGGAAATCTAATGATAAAGTAGAGATTACGCTGCCGATGGGAATTAAGGCATACACGCTTCCTGATAATGCGGGAACCACTTATGGATTTAAGTATGGGCCAATCGTTCTGGCGGCAGAACTTGGAGTAGATGACAGGAGAGATACTTATCAGATAGGCGTGCAGTGCGATGTCTGCAAGATTAAAATTGTCAATGGACAGGAGAGAGTTACAACTGCCGGATATGGCAGTACTTCTAACCAGGGAACTTTAAGTTCTGAGAATTTGAATGTTTTGGCTGAAGATACTGTAGCAGAATATATGGCAAATATTGAAAAGCATCTGGTTAAGGACGCTAATTCACTGAGCTTTACCCTTACAGGTACGGATTGGGGCGGCGAGCAGGATTTGAAATTTACGCCTTACTACAGGATTACAGACCAGAGATACGGTATTTACTGGCTGTTCCAGGAATTAGACCCGCAAGTAATTCAGCAGCAGATTTTAGGCTCGAAAGAAGCCGGCCGCGACGCCAACGTTAATTTGAGCGGCGTGGGAATCGGTTACGGTTCACAGACGGAAGGAAATGCGGATACTTATCCATGTATGGCAGAAGAAGGAACCGGTTCTACCGGAAGTATGGCGAACCTTACCCGTTATGCTAATGCGGGCGGAAGTTTCTCTTATCTGTTTAAGGTGGATAAAAGCAAGAAAAATTACATTAGCTGTCAGTATTCCAAGGCGGATAATGGCAAGACTATGGTAATCAAGGTGGGAGATACAGTAATTGCCACAGATACGCTGGATTATAAAGGGGATCAAGACATATATATTGTAAAGTATGAGATTCCGGCGGAGGTTGTTGCCACAGCATCGCCTTATGAATTGAAAGACGATACTACGGGACAGGTTGAAGTCAGAGATGTGTTACGTATTTCGTTCAGCGGTAAGGAAGGCGAGGAATCGCCAAGCCTTTGGAAGAATGCAAGTACCATGACGGAGTACAGCCACAATGCAGGTATCAAAAAACTTACTTCCAATGTGGGAACTGTAAGTAAAACCAATACTGGCTATCAGTTGACTGTGCCAAAAGGTACGCAGCAGGTTGAGATAAAAACCGAATTACAGGATAAATACGGTTTATTGTATGTGAACGGCGCTTTGACAGATGATACCCGGGCAAAGAAGATTACGCTTGGAAGCGGAGATACTATCGTCAATCTTCAGGTATTTGCCGAAGATCATGAGACGAAAGCAGATTACAAGCTCGTTATCAAGTTTATATCTGTCAGCGGCATAAAAATCACTCCGACGGCAAAGTCTATGTCTGTGGGAGAGAGCGTAAAGCTCAACTGTACTGTGACGGCTGCCAACGCTGCCGATAAAGCGGTAAGCTGGAAATCCAGCAATACTGCTGTGGCGACAGTGGATCAGAATGGTAAAGTTACAGCCAAAAAACAGGGAACAGCTATCATTACAGCTACCAGCAAAATCAACAGCAGCCTCAAGGCAACCTGTAAAATTACAGTAAAGAAACCGTCGCTTGCAATTACGGGAACTGCGGATTTGGCCAAAGGCAAGAGCCTCAAGCTGAAAGCAAAGCTGACAAACCTGAAAGGTTCCGTAAAATGGACAATTAATTCCAAAAAGTTTGCAACGATTAAGTCTAATGGAACAACGGCAACTTTAAAAGCAAAGAAAAAAGTTGGCAAAGTAAAAGTAACGGCTCAGGTGGGAAGTATTAAGAAGACAGTTACGATCCAGGTAGTAAATCCAGTTAAGAGTATTAAGCTGAATGCGAAGTCAAAGAGCATTAAGGCGAAGAAGAGCTATAAGCTGAAAGCGACGGTTCTGCCTAAGAATGCTACGAATAAGAAAGTTACTTACAAGAGCAGCAATACGAAGGTGGCCACAGTCAGCAGTTCCGGTAAGCTTAAAGCTAAGAAGAAAGGTAAAGCGACGATTACCGTTACCAGCAAGTCGAACCCCAAGGTAAAAACAAAATGCAAGATCGTTGTGAAATAAGCATAAATAAATTGGTATTTCGCCATTCCATTTTTTGGAGATATGGTATCAGGCGTTAAGCACAAGGAAACAGCATCAAAAGAGCGGCAAATCATTCACATGGTTTGCCGCTTTATTGTGATCCATAACGCAAAGGAAGAATGTTGTCGGAATGTTGTGCATTACATCCGCAGCTGGCGGTAGCGGTTCAGGCAGGCATATATTTCTTGTTTCCTGGGCATAGCATATCCGCCTGGAACATAGTTTCCTTCACAAACAGCTGAGATTCCTTTTTCATCTAAAATTTTCCCAAGTTCTTCTGCTGCGTCTCCTAATGTGCGTTTGCCGTCAAAGAGATGAAGCTGCGCATATTTCATCAATTGTCCCAATGTGCCAAGCTGCTCCATGTCCGTGAGCTGTTCTACGTAGCGCAAATCAATCGTGTCCTTATTGATGACAATAGAATCTTTTCCCTGTGTCTTAATCTTAATGCGGTCGTTCTTACGGAAAGCGCCATCTACCTTGACAATCCTCTGATATGAGGGTTCATTTGCCGGGGAAACAGGTTCTTCCGGTAACGGAAAGGCTGCTGCTTCTCCTTTGGCAAATGCTGTAATATCCTTGGGAAGATAATGGTCCATCTGGATAATGCAATCTGCCTTGTGGAAATAGGAGCCGGAACTTCCAGCCACAAGAATGGTGGAAATGTTCCGCTTGTTGGACAATTCCTGAACCCTGTCAATGAAAGGTGTAATCGGTTCCGATTTACGGTTGACAACGCGCTGCATCAATTCATCCCGTATCATAAAGTTAGTCGCGCTGGTATCCTCATCAATGAGCAACAGGTTAGAGCCTGTTTCTATGGCTTCCACAACGTTGGCTGCCTGAGAAGTGCTGCCGCTGGCATCCTCCGTACAGAAATGAAGCGTATCCTTGCGGTTAGGAAGATTGTTGATAAACATAGAGATGTCCACCTGTTTAATGCTTCGGCCATCCTCCGCGCGGATTTTCATGGCGGTTCCATCCGTAATTACATACTCCCTGCCATCCCCGGCAATATGATTGTAGACGCCAAGTTCGAGGGCTTTGAGCAGCGTAGATTTACCGTGGTAGCCGCCGCCTACCACCAGGGTAATACCCTGTGGAATTCCCATACCCGTGATGTCCCCGTGATAGGGAAGGTTAAGCGTCACTTCCATAGATTCCGGGGATTGGAATGGTACGGCTCCTTTCATGGGTCTGTCGGAGACGCCTGATTCCCTGGGCAGAATAGAATTATTTGCCACGAAGGCGGACAAATTCAACCGCGTAAGCTCCTGGCGGATAAATTGCTGGTCTTCTGACAATTCTTTGTTTTTCTGTACTGCTTTGGCGTCCAAAGCGCTGTAGTACAGAGATTTTTTGACACAGCCAGGAAGAAACTCAAAGAGAATTTTGCACAGTTCCCGGGCATTGATGGTTCTTCCGTTGGCGGGAAAACCAACTTCCATGCGCACGATAACCATACCGTTTTTGTCAATTTCGCAGGCGGTGCGTTCTAAAATTTCCTGTCCGCAGCGGCTGACAGAGAGCAGGCCGCTCTTGCCGGAACCCTTTGCCTTAAAGGTAAACGATTGTACTTGCCTGGAAAACTGACGAATCAGATAATCCTGCAAGGCAATCCGTTTATGTTTCTTATCATAGAGCTCTGTGGGAAAGCCCGCGAGTTTCCCCGGAACGTGGACGCTCACTTTTGAGGGAGCGGCAAAAGGATCTCCCTGTACATGGTCAATGGACAGCATATATCCCTCAAACTGCCAGCTTCCTCTGGTATCTTTGTAAGCCGGATAACCTCTGTGGTCAATCCGGTTCAATAATTCTCGCAAATCTGTAGATGTTTTCATAAGAACCTCCGTGTATATAATTTTCTTTACATTCTTCTCTACGCCGGCGCGGGGCGCCGGGACTTTCCATATTATAACATATTATCCTAAATACAGTGAATATAAAAAAATATTGATTTTGCCGGGATAATGTTAGATAATGATACTATATTATTTATTTTTAGAATGGGTGAAATATCTTTTACAGTTTCATTCAAAATAGCCATATTTCGTTTATTTACAGGGAGAACAAACATGAATCCTGATTGGGAAAAATTGGGAAAAGATGTGCAGCACATTGTGGAGGACGCTGTCAATTCCCAGAATTTTAGTCAACTGAATAAGGCGATTACCAACACGGTCAACGAGACGGTAGGCAGTATTCGTCAAGGGCTGCGCACGGCGGAGGAGAAGGTCAATAAGGAATGGAATAGAAAAAGTTACCGTTGGTATAGTACAGATAATAAGCAGGAGAAACGCGGACAATGCAAGAAGCCTGAAACTTCCGCTGCGTGTGTGCGCAAAGCAAAAGTTTCAGCGTCCCATTATTTCCGAAGAAATGCAGGCGTCAAAGCCGGAGGATTGACACTGACGATTTGCGGCTGCATTCTCAATGCAGGTCTTGGCATGGCAGTAATGATTCTGTGTTTCGTGTCGCTGTTTCTGGGGAGTTTTCCTGTGGGAATCCGCATTGCGTTGTCTATACTTTTGCCGCTTTTAGCGGGAAGCGCTATTATGACGGGGGCTGGCAGCCATATGTTGTCATCCTTGAAAAGATACCGCACGTATATGGAAGCGTTGGGAGGAAAGACTTACTGCAATATCAAAGAGCTTGCCAGGATGAGCGGGAAATCCGCTTCCTTTGTGGTGAAGGATATCAGGAAAATGATTGCAAAAGGTTGGTTTGTCCAGGGACATCTCGACGAAGAACATACTTGTCTGATCGTCAGCCATGACACCTACCGCGAATATGAAGAAATCAGGAAACAGCGTTTGGAACAGCAAAAGTTAGAGCAGTTGAGGATTCAGCAGGAAGCTGACAGCGGTAAACAGAGAGCGGAACATGAGCAGTTACAGAAGGTCATGGAAAAGGGACAGGAGTACATCCGCAAGATCAGGGCATGCAACAATGCAATTCCAGGGGAAGAAATCTCAGGCAAAATTTCCCATATGGAAATGATTATCCAGAAAATATTTGACAGAGTTGGCGCGGATCCGGATTCTCTGGAAGACATTGACAAGATGATGGAATATTATCTCCCCACTACAGTAAAACTGTTGGAAGCGTATCAGAGCCTGAGCGAACAGCCGGTACAGGGTGGGAATATCCAGTCTTCCAAAATTGAAATTGAAAATACGCTTGATACTTTGAACGGGGCGTTTGAAAAATTATTGGACAGCCTCTTTGAAGATGTGGCATGGGATGTGTCCTCGGATATATCTGTACTGCATACGATGCTTGCCCAGGAGGGCCTTGCCGGGAATGAAGATTGGAAATCGAAAGGAGAATAATATGAGCGAAGAGTTTAAGGAGTTTACAGAGACGCCCACCCTCACATTAGAGCCGTTTCAGGATCAAGCGCCAGCGGCGGAAGTGAAAGTGCAGCAGGATATACCTGCAATGGAGGAACCAGCGCTGACGGAGGAAGAACAGCGCATGGTGGAGCAATTCACCAGCCAGATTGATTTGAATAACACGAATGTCATACTTCAATACGGCGCGGGCACCCAGAAGAAGATGGCGGATTTTTCGGAGAAAGCCCTGGCAAATGTGCAGACCAAAGATTTAGGTGAAATTGGAGAATTGATTACAGGCGTAGTCGCAGAACTCAAAGGTTTTGATGCGGAAGAAGAGGAGAGAGGATTTTTCGGTCGTCTGAAAAAATCAACGCAGAAACTCAGTAAATTAAAGTCAAAATACGATAAGGCGGAAGTAAACGTCAATAAAATCTGCAAAGTATTGGAAGGACATCAGGTACAGCTTTTAAAAGACGCCGCCCTTCTGGATAAAATGTACGAGCAGAACAAAGTATATTTTAAAGAATTGTCTATGTATATCCTCGCCGGGAAGCGCAAACTTGAGCAAGTGAGGACGACAGAACTCCCAGCGCTGCTAGACAGGGCGAATAAATCAGGTTTGCCGGAAGACGCGCAGGCGGCAAAAGACCTGGATTCTCTCTGTACAAGATTTGAGAAAAAGATTCATGATTTGGAACTGACACGCATGATTTCTATTCAGACGGCGCCTCAAATTCGTCTGGTGCAGAACAACGACACTATTATGGTGGAGAAAATCCAATCTACCATAGTAAATACGATTCCTCTGTGGAAAAGCCAGATGGTGCTCGCTATGGGTGTGGAACATTCCGTGCAGGCGTCCAAAGCGCAGCGGGAAGTAACGGACTTTACGAATGATCTGTTGAAGAAAAATGCTGAAAAATTAAAGATGGCGACGATTGAGACGGCGAGAGAGTCTGAGAGAGGGATTGTGGACATGGAGACTTTGCGGGCGACGAACGAATCGTTGATTTCCACTTTAGATGAAGTTCTGCGCATCCAAGTG
>Ga0137308_102075_pt1 | contig 15323 bp, 11 predicted proteins | sample Inofrocosms_June_FD_97181 | JGI IMG/M metagenome (GOLD analysis project Ga0137308, IMG submission 97181) | Mouse cecal microbial communities from Vienna, Austria - N-Acetylneuraminic and N-Acetylglucosamine D2O microcosms_June | ecosystem: Host-associated > Mammals > Digestive system > Large...
CAAGGGGTGAGGTGTATGGCAGCAGCCAGATTGCAGGAGCTGCTTGCGCTTTTGCAGCAGGAAGAATACCGGACCGCACAGCAGCTGGCAAGGCATCTTGATGTAAGTGAAAAGACAGTGCGCATCCGTCTGAGAGAGCTGCATGCGGAGCTGGCCGGACATGGGGCAGGGATCGTGTCAAAGGCCAGATATGGCTACCGTCTGGAGGTCACGGACCCGGTGGCCTTTGAAATATGGCAGAAGGAAGAAGGGAAAGGGGAGTCACTGGAAAATGCAAGGGAACGCAGCGACTACCTGCTGGCCTGCCTTCTGTTCCGGCCGGGATACGTGAAGCTGGACGAGCTGTGCGACTTTATCTATGTGTCCAGGCCCACCCTTACCAGCTGCCTGAAAATGGTAGAAGCGACCCTGAAACGCTACCATCTGGCCATCGAACGGCGCCCCAACTACGGAATCCGGGTTCAGGGGGAGGAGTTCGACATCCGCCGTCTTATCATAGATTATTTCATCCGGCGGAACTGTCTGACAGACTTTGATTATAGCCACCAGGACCGGGAGCTGCTGAGGCTGGCAGAGCATGTCAAGGTGCTGATGGCCAGGTACGACGTGCATCTGTCTGAGATCTCCTTTGAAAATTTTGTCAATTACGCCTACATCTCCTGGAAACGGATCCGCAACGGGTTTTACTTAAAGCTGGACCGGGAGAATCTCATGGAGATCGGCGTCAAGGAACAGTCCTTCATCCGGGAGCTGGTTCATATTCTGGAGGAAGAAAACGAAATCCGCTACACCGGCGACGAGGAACATTACCTGCAGCTTTATCTGGCCGGAAAGCGGGTGATCGGAAACATGGTGGAGAATGACTCCAATTTTGTCATCAACGAGCGGACCGACCGGCTGGCCCTGGAAATGCTGAAGATGGCGGAGCGGGAATACCATCTCCATTTCTGCAATGATTTTGAGATCCGGATGACCCTGAACCAGCATCTGGTTCCCTTTGACGTGCGGATGCGGTACGGGATTCCGGTGAAGAATCCCATGGTTCCGGAAATCAAGGAAAAGTACAGCATGGCATACCAGATGGCCCACGTAACATCCAGCGTGCTGCGGCAATATTACAAGAAGGAAATTCCCGAGGAGGAGATCGGGTACTTCGCCCTGATCTTTGCCCTGGCCCTGGAGAAGGGGAAGACCGGCTGCCGTCACGATATTCTGGTAGTGTGCGGTACCGGCAAGGGAACCTCCCGGCTCCTGAAATACAAATACGAGCAGGAGTTTTCCGACTACCTGAAAAATATCTATGTGTGTGATCTCCTGGGCCTGGAGAGCTTTGACATGTCTAAGGTAGATTACATTTTCACCACCGTGCCCATCACCCGGGAGGTGACGGTGCCCATTATCGAGGTGGGCATGTTCCTGGGAACCGACGATATCCAGAAGATTACCGATATCCTGCGGTACGGCAACAGCGACGGTATGATCCGGCGGTATTACGGAGAAAAGCGGTTTATCCGGGACGTGCCCGCAGGCACCAAGGAGGAGATTCTGGAATACCTCTGCCGGATCGTCCGGCAGCAGGAGCAGGTAGATGAGAATTTTTATGAGCTGGTGCTGGAGCGGGAGGCTTACGCCCAGATGGACTACGGCAACTATATTGCCATCCCCCATCCCAACCGGATTGCCTCAGAGGAGTCCTTTGCCTATGTGGCGGTTCTGGAAAAACCGGTAGTCTGGAACGATCTTCCGGTTCAGGTAGTGCTGCTGGTTTCCATCGGAAGGAAGGAGGACCGGGACATGCAGCGCTTCTACGAGACCACGGCCCGGTTCGCGCTGAATAAGGAGGCGGTGGCCGCCGTGATCCGGAATCCGGAATACCAGGTCTTTATTGAGATGCTCCAGAGATAGGGATCCCCCCGGCGCGGACATTTAGAAAGAAAGTCCGTGCCGGGGGGTTATGCATGTAAAATCCCGGGTCAGTCCGCGGAATCACGGAAAACCGCTTACGGCGGTCAGCGGATAACTAAAGTCCCCTATACAGATATATAATTACCACATTCATTCCCAGATTACCAGAATGAATGTGGTAATTTTTATTATTGAGTTTCAGACAGGAAATGCTAGAATAAAACCAGTGAAGGAAATCGCGATTACCGGAAACAGAAAGCAGCCGCCGGGAAGCCGGTGCGGCTGCGGACAAATGCAGGAAAGACAGTCAGGAGGCAGTAAAACGTATGCTTAGAAAGGATTTTTTATGGGGCGGCGCGGTGGCGGCCCACCAGCTTGAAGGCGGATGGCAGGAAGGCGGAAAGGGTGTCAGCATCGCGGACGTCATGACTGCCGGAGCCAATGGCGTAAGCCGTGAGATCACCGACGGTGTGATTGAGGGAAAAAACTACCCCAACCATGAGGCCATTGATTTTTACCATTACTACAAAAAGGATATCCGTATGTTTGCGGAGATGGGCTTTAAGTGCTTCCGCACCTCCATTGCGTGGACCAGGATCTATCCCACCGGTGAGGAAGAGGAGCCCAATGAAGCAGGGCTGGCATTTTATGACGACATGTTTGATACCTGTCACCAGTATGGGATCGAGCCGGTGATCACCCTCTCCCACTTTGAGATGCCATACCATCTGGTAAAGAAATACGGGGGCTTCCGGAGCCGGAAATGCGTGGATCTGTTCGTGAAATTTGCCAGAACCTGTTTTGAACGTTATAAAGATAAGGTGACCTACTGGATGACCTTTAATGAGATCAACAACCAGGCAAACTACGGGACAGACTGGGCCCCCTTTACCAACTCCGGCCTTAAATTTGAGGAAGGGGAGAACCGGGAGCTTCTGATGTACCAGGCAGCCCATTACGAGCTGGTGGCCTCGGCAAAGGCAGTTAAGGCCGGACATGAGATCAACCCGGATTTTAAGATCGGGTGTATGCTGGCCATGACTCCTATTTACCCTTATTCCTGCAACCCGGAGGATATGATGATGGCAACCGTGGCCATGCAGAAACGCTTCTGGTTCGGGGATGTCCATGTACGGGGCCATTACCCCGCCTACATGAAGGCATATTTCCGGAGAAAAGGCTTCCGTCTGGATATCACGGCCCAGGATGAGGCGGATTTAAAGGAAGGAACCGTGGATTATATCGGTTTCAGCTACTACATGTCCTTTGTGGTCAAAGCCACGGCAGACAATCCGGAGTATGATTACCAGGAGGATCAGGCCCGGGTGGAAAATCCTTACGTAAAGGCCAGTGAATGGGGATGGCCCATTGATCCCAAAGGCCTGCGTTACAGTCTCAACTGGCTGTATGAGCGGTACGAGCTGCCGCTGTTTATTGTGGAGAACGGCCTGGGCGCCTACGACAAGGCCGGCGCGGACGGTATGATCCATGATACTTACCGGATCGATTACCTGCGGGCACACATTGAGGCCATGAAGGAATGTGTGGAGCAGGACGGCGTGGATCTGCTTGGCTATACGCCATGGGGCTGTATTGATCTGGTTTCCGCCGGAACCGGCGAGATGGAAAAGCGTTACGGCTTTATCTATGTAGATAAGGACAATCAGGGCAGGGGAACCCTGTACCGGGAAAAGAAAGAGAGCTTTGACTGGTACCGGCATGTGATCGAGACCAATGGGGAGGAGCTGTGACACGGCCACTGGTCAGATGATCTGTTTCACTTGTCCAGACTGTGTCAGGTAACAGCTCAGACAGGTCTGCATAGGGAATGTGCAGACACACTCTGGTCCAGGGCATATAAAAATTTATTCTGAAGGAGGAAATCATTATGGTAATCCGTTTATTCTGCGCAGCAGGTATGTCAACCAGCGTTTTAGTAGCAAAAATGCAGGATGCAGCTAAGGAAAAGGGCAAAGATGCCGATATCGCGGCCTACCCCATCTCGGAGATGGAGCGTCTGATTGACGGTGTGGACGTGGCGCTTCTGGGGCCCCAGGTAGGCTTCCAGCTGGCGAGGGCCAAGGAAATCTGCGGTGCCAAGGGCGTTCCGGTGGATGTGATTCCCATGCAGGATTATGGTATGTGCAACGGGATGAATGTTCTGAAATTCGCTTACAAGCTGGCCAAAAATAAATAAAAATCCGGGGAATGTGTGGGAGGTGATAAACGATGGGTACATACATCAATGAGAAGATTATTCCGAAGATTATGAAGCTGATCAACACCAAGGGAGTCCAGTCCATCAAGGACGGCATGATCTATTCCATGCCCCTGCTGATTGTGGGTTCTGTTTTCCTGATCCTGTCAAACTTTCCGGTTCAGGGAGTGGTGGATTTCCTGGAGGCAACCGGGATCAAGTCAGTCATGGACCAGGCCTATGGGGCTACCTTTAATATCAGTGCCATGATCGCGGTGATCGGAATCAGTTACAACTATGTGAAACTGGAGGGCCAGGAGCCTCTGGGCGGGGCCATGGTAGCCCTGGGAACCTTCATCCTGCTGATGCCCTCTTATGTGACAACCTCAGGCGGGGAAGTGGTCTCCGGAGTCATCAACAAGACCTGGACCTCAGGCCAGGGAATGATTGGGGCGCTGATTATCGGTCTTCTGGTGGGACACGGGTATTCCTGGTTCCTGAAGAAGAATATCCGGATTAAAATGCCTCAGGGAGTTCCGGCAGGTGTGTCCAATGCCTTCGCGGCCCTGATCCCCGGCGCAGCCATTATCCTGGCGGCCACCCTGCTCCATGGAATAGCGTCCCTGGGTTTCCAGACGACGGTTATGGATGCCATCTACAATGTGATCCAGACACCCCTGCAGGGAATGACCGATTCCCTGGGCGGCGCGCTTCTGATGTGCTTTGCAGGACCGTTTCTGTGGGTATTCGGTGTACATGGCTCCACGGTTGTGGGCGGTATTATGGGCGGACTTTTGCGGGCCAACGGTCTCGCCAACCAGGCGATTCTCGACAGCGGCATGGAGCTGACCGTGGCCAACGGCGGCCATATCGTGACCCAGCAGTTCTATGACCAGTTTATCAATGTAACCGGCGCAGGCATTACCATCGGTCTGGTTCTTTACATGGTAGCCTTTGCCAAATCAAAGCAGCTGAAGACCCTGGGAAGGCTGGAGCTGGTACCGGCCATTTTCGGTATCAATGAGCCGATCCTCTTCGGTATTCCGGTTGTTATGAATCCGCTGCTGGCGGTTCCCTTTGTGGCCATGCCCCTGATCTCCTGTCTGGTGCAGTATTTCGCCTTGTATCTGGGGATTTGCCCGCTGTACGGCGCCATCGAGGTACCGTGGACCTGCCCGCCTGTCATTTCCGGATTCCTGGTGGGAGACTGGAGAACCGCGCTGCTGCAGATTGTGATCTTTATCCTTTCCTTCCTGGTCTATCTGCCCTTTATCCGCAGGATCGATAAGATGAACCTGAAGATGGAAGCGGAGACTGCCAGCCAGGAGGATGACGAGGACTGGTAACTGGCGGGAGTGTACCGCAGTTTGAATGGAGGAGAAAAGAAATCATGAATATGGAAGAACTGGTAGCCGTGTGTTTTCAGATCATTACTTATGTGGGAACGGCCAGAAGCTGTTTTGTGAACGCGGTTCAGAGCGCCAAGGCAGGGAAATTCGACGAGGCGGAGAGCCTGATCAAACAGGGAGATGAGGCATTTGTGGAAGGGCACCGCTGCCACGCAGATCTGATCGCCAAGGAGGCCGGCGGGGAGCTGACGGCCAGCAGCATGATGCTGATGCATGCCGAGGATCAGATGATGAGCGCGGAGGGCTTCCGCATCATTGCGGAGGAATTTATCGCTGTGCACAGAAGGCTGTCCGAGGTTGAGAAAATGAAATAGTTGGGATGGGGCCATCTTCTGTAACAGTTCAAGGGGTATCTGAACTGTTACCTGCCGCAAAAATAGAGGAAGGATTTTAAAGAACCAGAGGGGAGAGTGGAACAATGGAGCAGAGCTGTCTGTGTGTAGATGTTGGGGGGAGTTCAATCAAATATGCCAGAATCGGCCGCAGCAGAGAGCTGGCAGATTATGGAAAGGTGCCCACGCCTTATGAGGGAACCGGGCCATATCTGGACTGTCTGGAGGCGATTTACAAGAAGTTCCAGGGGCAGGTATCGGGAATCAGTTTGTCTGTGCCGGGAATCATTGACAGTGAGAAAGGCATCTGTATCACAGCCGGGAATCTGCGGTTTGCCGACGGCCTCTTACTGGTATCCGAACTGGAGAAGCGGTGCCGGGTTCCGGTTGCCATCATGAATGATGCCAAATGTGCAGCCCTGGCAGAATCGTCCTATGGTGCCCTGGCTGACTGCCGGGACGGGGTGGTCCTGGTTCTGGGTACCGGGATCGGGGGCGCCCTGATCAAGGACGGACGGGTCCACATGGGGCATCATTTTGCGGCAGGGGAGTTCAGCTTTATCTGTCTGACAGACTACGTGGATCAGCCGGATAGCCACTGGTCCGGCAGGAACGGCATGCCCAGGCTGCTGGAAACCGCAGCCAGACTGCGTGATATGCCGGCTGATCAGGTAACAGGGGAGCTGGTGTTTGAATGGATCAAAGAGGGGGACCGTCAGATGGAAAAGCTTCTGGACGAGTTCAACCGTTCCATTGCCAGGATGATCATGAACCTGCAGTTTATCTATGATCCGGAGCGGTTCGCCGTGGGCGGCGGAATCAGCCGTCAGCCGCTGCTGATCGAAGGGATCCGGAAGAATCTGGACTATCTCTATAAGCTGTATCCCTACCCCGTACCAAGGGCAGAGGTTACCGTGTGCAAATATTATAATGAAGCCAATCTCCTGGGCGCTTACAGCAATTTTGCCAGCAGAAGGAAAGAAGGGGTGTAGGCTGACCGGAATATCAGCCCTATAGCCGGGGTGCCAAAAAGCAATACAACAGTTTAGCCCCCCTGGGCCGTTACGGCATCTGCACGTCCCACTTTGATTTGGTTTATCAGATTTACAAGGGAAAAAGAAATAGCCGCCACTATTGCGAGTAGTGGCGGCTTGCTTATTGCATAATAGGTAAAAATCATCATTCGGGGTAAAGCTGCTTCTATGGCTTTTCCCTTTTTTACGTCTAATATAGTATATCCGGGGGGCAGGAAGTTTTTACACAAAATTAGCACTCGCCTATTGACAGTGCTAACAACTTGTGTTATATTCCAACTATAACAAATAAATAAGCGAGAGTATTCTCAACCACATAGGAATGCAGGCCCAAAGTCCTCTCCAGAGGATCACGCCGGAAGGGGGGCAAAGGGCGCATTCCCGGGAAACGGAGGCGGTGTTATGAATATAAGCAAGTTTACCCAGAAATCAATGGAAGCAGTCCAGAACTGTGAGAAGCTGGCCTATGAGTACGGTAACCAGCAGATCGAGCAGGAGCATCTGTTCTACAGCCTCCTGACTCTGGAAGACAGTCTGATCTTAAAGCTGCTGACCAAGATGGGGATTACGAAGGAGCTGGTGACCAGTGAGGCAGAACAGAAGCTGGCCGGACTTCCCAAGGTCAGCGGCGGCCAGGTGTATATCAGCAATGATCTGAATAAGGTACTGATCCACGCGGAGGATGAGTCCAGGTCCATGGGCGACGAATATGTGTCGGTGGAGCACATTTTCCTGGCCATGATCAAACATGCGGATAAGACAATGAAGGAATTGTTCCGCCAGTACGGCATCACCCGGGACGCGTTTCTCCAGGCATTGTCCACAGTCCGGGGAAACCAGCGGGTGGTCAGTGACAATCCGGAGGCGACGTATGATACCCTGGAAAAGTATGGCTATGACCTGGTGGAGCGTGCCAGGAGCCAGAAGCTGGATCCGGTTATCGGCCGTGACAGCGAGATCCGCAATGTGATCCAGATCCTGTCCCGGAAGACCAAGAACAATCCGGTCCTGATCGGTGAGCCGGGCGTTGGCAAGACAGCCGTGGTGGAAGGACTGGCCCAGCGGATCGTCCGTGGTGACGTACCCGAGGGCCTGAAGGAGCGGAAGCTCTTTGCCCTGGATATGGGCGCCCTGGTGGCAGGCGCCAAGTACCGCGGCGAATTCGAGGAACGGCTCAAGGCGGTGCTGGAGGAAGTGAAGAAGAGCGACGGGCAGATCATTCTGTTCATTGATGAGCTGCATACCATTGTAGGCGCCGGCAAGACGGAAGGCTCCATGGATGCAGGCAATCTTTTAAAGCCCATGCTGGCCCGGGGAGAGCTTCACTGTATCGGCGCCACCACCCTGGACGAATACCGCAAGTATGTGGAGAAGGACGCAGCCCTGGAGCGGCGGTTCCAGCCGGTCCATGTGGACCAGCCCACAGTGGAGGATACCATTTCCATCCTGCGGGGCATCAAAGACCGGTATGAGGTGTTCCATGGGGTGAAGATCACGGACTCGGCCCTGGTGGCGGCGGCAGTGCTCTCAGACCGGTATATCACCGAGCGGTTCCTGCCGGATAAGGCCATTGACCTGGTGGATGAGGCCTGCGCCCTCATTAAGACCGAGCTGGATTCCATGCCCACGGAGCTGGATGAGCTGTCCCGACGGATCATGCAGATGGAGATCGAGGAGACGGCCCTTAAGAAGGAGACAGACCGGTTAAGCCAGGAGCGTCTGGAGGAGCTGCAGCGGAATCTGGCGGAGCTTCACGACGAGTTCGCGGCCCGCAAGGCCCAGTGGGAGAATGAAAAGGCTTCCGTTGACCGTCTTTCCCAGCTGCGTGAGGAGATCGAGCAGGTGGGGCGGGATATCGCTTCCGCCCAGCAGAGCTATGATCTGAATAAGGCGGCAGAGCTCCAGTACGGCAAGCTGCCCCAGCTGCAGAAGGAACTGGCGGCTGAGGAAGAGAAGGTGAAGAGCCAGGATCTGAGCCTGGTTCATGAGAGTGTGACAGATGAAGAGATTGCCAGGATCATATCCCGGTGGACGGGGATTCCGGTGAGCAAGCTCAATGAGAGTGAGCGCAGCAGGATCCTGCATCTGGACGGGGTGCTGCATAAGCGGGTAGTGGGTCAGGACGAAGGAGTCCAGAAGGTGACCGAGGCCATTCTCCGCTCCAAGGCAGGGATCAAGGATCCCACCAAGCCCATAGGCTCCTTCCTGTTCCTGGGGCCTACAGGTGTAGGCAAAACGGAGCTTGCCAAGGCCCTGGCGGAGGCACTGTTTGATGATGAGAACAACATGGTGCGGATTGATATGAGTGAGTACATGGAGAAGCATTCCGTGGCCCGGCTCATCGGAGCGCCTCCAGGATACGTGGGCTATGATGAGGGCGGCCAGCTGACTGAGGCGGTTCGCCGGAAGCCCTATTCCGTGGTGCTGTTCGACGAGGTGGAGAAGGCCCATCCGGATGTGTTCAATGTGCTTCTGCAGGTGCTGGATGACGGACGGATCACGGACTCTACCGGTAAGACCGTGGATTTCAAGAATACGATCCTGATTATGACGTCCAACATCGGCTCCCAGTATCTTCTGGAGGGCATTGACGGGGACGGCGCGATCCGGCCGGAGGCTGAGGAGATGGTGATGCAGGAGCTGCGGGCACATTTCCGTCCTGAATTTTTGAACAGGCTGGATGAGACGATTCTCTTTAAGCCGTTGACCCGGGATAATATCAGCCATATCGTGGATCTGATGGTGGCGGATGTGAATAAACGTCTGGCGGATAAAGAGCTGCGGATCGAGCTGACGGACGCAGCCAGGGATTATGTCAGTGACCATGGCTATGATCCGGCTTATGGAGCAAGGCCCCTGCGCAGATATCTCCAGAAGTATGTGGAGACTCTGGCAGCACGGATTATCCTGGAAGGAAATATCAGCCAGGGCCAGACCATTGTGATCGATACGGCCCAGGAAGGGGATAAGCTGATCGCGTATACGGAATGAGTGCAGGGCAGTACTAGAGCGTGTCTGAAAATTGCTTTCTGGCAGATGTGCGTCACAGTTTGTGGGAGATTTGGGCCAAATGAAGGGCGCATAGTGGGCTATGTAACCTGAATTTGGCCCAAATATACCGCGAAGTGGGACGTGCAGGTGCCGGGAATGAATTTTCAGACACGCTCTAGGTTGCTGTTCACGCTTATGGCGTGAACAGCAACATGTGCTTTTTTAAGACAGCTGACCATGAAAAGACAGTTGTAAGGAAATGGATAATTGGGTATAATTATTATAATCAAATAGATTATTGCAATGAGAAGTCTGGGGGGTAACAGTTCAAGGGGCATCTGAGCTGCTGCGTCTGGGGAAGGAGGGATCTGCAGATGTCGGCTCAAATAATAGCAGATCATTCACCAAAAGAAAAAGCAGTCGCACGGCTATATGAATTGCTTGCACTGCAAAAAAAACTGGAACGCCAGTTTGGGAGTGAGGATTATAATATTTTTGTATTTGGCAGTTATCTGACAACAAAATTCGTAGAAGGAAAAAGCGATATTGATATTGCTGTTTATACGGAAAATTTTAGTTTATATAAAAAGCTTGCTCTATATCTGGAAGAATATTTTTGCCAGAGAGGGGTGAAAAGTGATATTTTTTATATTGACACAACCATGGTGGCCCCGGTTTATTGCGCGCCATTAAAGTCAGAAGTGCAGCTTACGGATTATTATCCGGAAAAGCTGGTGAATTTTCATTATAAGTGTCAAAAGAAATTGGAAGAAATAAAGGGGAGAATGACCGGTTGAAGTTTAATGAAGATATCTTGAAGCAATTTTTACCGATTTATCTGGATTATGGAAAATTGTGCCGATGGTGCGGTTGATGTATACCATAATCTTTATTCCTATTGTTCAGAACAGGGATTATTGGATCAATATGCTGATAAAAATGCCTAAAAAGAGGCAGGTAATTGACACAACCTAAATTCCCCGGATTATTCGTGTCTTGTATGTGGATAATCCGGGGAGTTTTATGCTTTCGGAGCATACCATATTGCCAGCAGATCAGTAATACCTGCTCAGCTGATATTCCAGCTTCCGCCCATGCTCCTGGGCCAGCCTTATGAAGTACCACCCCGCCTTGCTTGGCGGGTTATTTTTGTTATAGACCATGGCCACCTCCCAGACCGGGTTGGAGGTCAGGTAGAACCAGGCTACCTGGTCGTGATTGCCGGCATGGGACTGGGGGATGATGGTGCAGCAGATGTCATGGGCCACCATCTTGCTGAGGACATGGTTCATGGAGGTCTCGAAAAGGAGCTTGGGCTCAAAGCCGGCGGCTTCAAAATGGGGCCGGAGGGTATTGCGCTGGGTGGAGGCAGCGAAGATCAGGGAGAAGGGTTCTCCGGAAAACAGGGACAGATCTATGACAGGGAACGGTGCGCCGGGAGGTGTGCCGTATTTTTGTGCCAGGGGATGGCTGCGGTTCACCCCCAGAACCAGGCGTTCATTGTACAGATGCACGTATTCAAGGTTCAGCTTGTCCGGCTCCTTCACCAGCACCAGCCCTAAGTCCAGATGTCCGGCCAGCAGCATCTCGTGCTGGTTGCGGACAATACCTTCATGGAGATTCAGGGATACATTGGGGTAGCGTTTGCTGAATTCGGGAAATACGTCCACGAACATATTGCTGCCGTGCTCCGTGGTCATGCCCAGCTCGATGGTACCGGCATTGGAATCCACCAGGTCGCCGATCTGGGTGTAGGTCCGCTTCTTGATGGTCATAATATCCCTGGCATTCTTCACATAGATCTTCCCGGCCTGGGTCAGCTCCAGGTGATGGGTGGTTCTGTAGAAAAGCTGGATATTTAAAGACTTTTCCAGCTTGATCAGCTGCTGGTTCAGCCCCGACTGGCTGATATAAAGGGACTCTGCCGCCTTGGAAATGCTGCCGTGCTCCGCGATGGCGACTACGTATTCCAGTTGTTTTAAATCCATGGATATCCTCCTTCTTAATCTGTGAATGTACGTCCTGCATTCACTTCACGGATTTGTGCAATTCTCACAAACACATAGAAGTAAAAGTACTAGCCACTAGAATTATAAGTAACTTTACTTCTTATTATATCATGCTTATAATCAAATTACACGTTTTCGAAAACAAAATAAACAAATTTTTAGTGGTTTTGGCAATAATAGACCTCCATGGGCCTGGCGCGTTTCCCAAGGGACGCCTTCGGTGACCGCGCTGACCGTATGAACCGTAATGGCCGTGGGCATATGGCCATGGCGAAGAGATTCTGAATGGCCGCATGCCGTAACAGATTCTGAATGGCCGCATGCCGTAACAGATTCTGAATGGCCGCATGCTGCAACAGATTCTGAATGGCCGCATGCTGCAACAGATTCTGAAGGGGCGTATGCCGTAACGGATTCTGAATGGCCGTATGCCGTATAAGTTCAGGGGGCACTTGAACTGTCGCGATTCCGGAGGGGTGCTGGGACTGCTGAAAAGGGAAAGGGAGTAAAAGAAAATGAAGGTTGTAAAATGGCTTGACAAGAATCTGGAGCTGATGATCCTGGCATTTTTGCTGGCCGTGATGAGTGTGCTGTCATTTACAAACGTGATCATGCGTTACTGCTTTCACAATGCTCTGAGCTGGTCTGATGAGATCTGCTGCTACTGTCTGGCACTGTCGGCATTTTTTAGTCTGCCCTGCGCCATCCGTCTGGGATCATCCATCCGTGTGGACACATTTATCACCATGATTCCAAAGGCGGCGCAGAAGATTGTGGAGCAGGTGTGCAGCGTGGTCATGATTGTATTTCTGATATTTCTGCTGAAGGGGACCTTTGGCATTGTGGAAAACGCCGCCAGGGTCGGTCAGGCCAGTCCGGCCCTGCGGATTCCCCTGGCGCAGATCTACAGCATCATGGGGGTGGCGGTATTCCTGGGAATCGTGCGGTACGTTCAGATGTTTGTACTTGGATTTATGAAAAAGACGGAAGAAGGAGGAGAAGCGTAATGGTAATCGGATTATTCTTTGGGATCCTGGCGGTACTTCTGGCAGTGGCTATGCCGGTAGGCGGTGTCTTTGGCATGATGGCCATGATCCCCAATCTCCTAAACCCGTCGTTTTCCTTCTCCGCCACAGATGTGGCCCGGAGTATGTTCGCCGGCATGAACAGCTTCACCCTGCTGGCGGTTCCCATGTTCATGGTCTCCGGTATGATCATGGCGGAGGGCGGTCTGTCAGAGCGTCTCTTCAATTTCTTTGCCTATTTTATCGGCAATAAGACCGCAGGTTTTCCCTGCGCGGTAGTGGTGACCTGTATGTTCTACGCGGCTATTTCCGGTTCCTCGCCGGCCACGGTCTCCGCTGTAGGCGCCATGACGATTCCGTTCCTGGTGAATATGGGGTATGATCTGGTATTTGCCGCTGCCATTGTGACAGTGGCCGGAGGGCTGGGTGTCATCATACCGCCCAGTATTTCCTACATCGTGTATTCGGCAGCAGCCAATGCATCCCCCTCCAGACTGTTCATTGCCGGTATTGTTCCCGGGATCCTTATTGGCGTCAGTCTGATGGTCTACTGCTTTTATTACTGTAAGAAAAAGGGTGAGGACAAGGACAGGCTTATGGCCAACTATAAGGCTATCCGGGAAAAAGGCTTCCTGCCTCTCTTAAAGGAGAGTGTCTGGGCGCTTCTGACGCCTGTTATCATTCTGGGAACCATTTATTCCGGTGTATGCAGTCCTACCGAATCTGCGGTCATCAGTGTGTTTTACGGACTGTTTGTGTGCATCTTTGTGTATAGGACTATCAGGATCAGGGAAATCGGGCGGGTCTTTATGTCAGGTGCCAGGACTTATGTAAACATCTTATTTGTCATCGCGGCGGCCAATGCCTTTGCCAGATGTCTGACCCTGCTCCGCTATCCGCAGACCATCAGCAAGTCTGTGCTGGCAGTATCGGACAATAAGATCGTGATTTTGCTGATTATGAATGCCATTATGCTGGTATGCGGCATGATCATTGACAATATTCCCAATATCATGATCCTGACTCCGATCCTGGTTCCCATCGCAACGGCAGTGGGGGTGGACCCGGTGCATTTCGGTATCATCATGACCTGCAATCTGGCCATGGGTATGATCACGCCGCCCATGGGTATCAACCTGTTCGTGGCTTCGGGTATGACCAAGATCCCCATGCTGAAGCTGGCCAGGGCATGTATCCCGTTTTTGATCGCCTTTCTGATCTCCCTGGTGCTGATCGTCTTTATACCGGCGGTGAGTATGTTCCTGCCGGGGATTACCGGATAGGAGATACGCCTCATAAATAGCAACACAATTTAAAATAAAAGGAGAAATGTATTATGAAAAAAGTATTAGCAGCAGTTCTCGCAGCATCCATGGCAATATCCCTGACCGCATGTGGCGGTTCCTCCGGTTCTTCCGGTACCCAGGCACCGGCTGCCCCGGCACAGAACGAGGCGGCAGCAGGCGGCGGTGACGGGGCGGCGGAGGCTTCCGGCAGCTATCCGGAGTACAACTGGACCGCGGCCATGACCGTGGCAGAGACCACCATCAACTATATGATGGTTGAGAAATTCGCGGAGCTTATTAATGAAAGAAGCGGCGGCAGCATCACTGTGGATATCTACCCAGGTGGTCAGCTGGGCAATACCACCGAGTTCACCGAGGCAGTGGTCAGCGGCTCCATTGATATCGGTACCGGTATGACTACAGACCTGGTGGACTTTATTCCCCAGTACGCTATCTTCGATATGCCCAACTTGTTTGCCAATGTGGATGAGATGCGCGCGGTGCTGAACAGTGATTTTGCCGATGTGCTGGGCGAGATTAATGCTGCAGGTGGTATCAGGATGCTGGGCTACTCAGATGCAGGATTCCGCCAGCTGACATCCAACAAGCCGGTACACCAGCTGTCTGATCTGTCAGGCCAGAAGATCCGCGTTATGACCAATCCCTATCACATTGAGTACTGGAATGCCATCGGCGCGGCGGCGACTCCCATGCAGTTCACGGAGGTGTTTATGGGGCTGCAGCAGGGTACCATTGACGGCGAGGAGAATCCCTATATGAACATTGTGGGAAACAATCTGCAGGAGGTACAGAAGTATATCATCGAGACCAACCATGTAGGCCACATCATCACCTTTTTTATGAACAATGGTCTGTATGAGAGCCTGGATGACAGCACAAGGGCACTGGTAGATGAATGTGCGGCAGAGGCGGCAGCCTATGCCAATGAGAAGGCAGATGAGAGCATCGCTGAGTACAAGAAGACCTGCGAGGATGCGGGCTGTGAGATCATCATTCTGGAGGACAGTGTTCTGGCCCAGCTGCAGGAGAAGGCTACCGTCGTCTATGACATGGTCCGCAAGGATCAGGGGGATGAGCTGGTAGACAAGCTGCTTTCAGCCATCGAGGCTGCAAA
>Ga0137308_101925_pt2 | contig 15296 bp, 13 predicted proteins | sample Inofrocosms_June_FD_97181 | JGI IMG/M metagenome (GOLD analysis project Ga0137308, IMG submission 97181) | Mouse cecal microbial communities from Vienna, Austria - N-Acetylneuraminic and N-Acetylglucosamine D2O microcosms_June | ecosystem: Host-associated > Mammals > Digestive system > Large...
TGGACATTAACGAAACAAAGGACTTTATTGGCCGGGCGGGGTTTGCCCTCTCCCACAGCAGTAAGTTTGATGTGATTGTGGAGTATTTCCTGGTAAAAAGAAACTACAATGTATTTGAATTGAATGAGGTTCTGTTTGCTTTTGACCAGCCGCTTATCGGTGCATAAAAATGTCGCATACTATGCGACCATTTATTCTCCTGTTTTTCCTATAATGAAATCACAATAGAAAACAGGAGGACTTCAAAATGACAGAGCTTGTATTTATCTTAGACCGCAGTGGTTCCATGTCGGGACTGGAAAAAGACACGATCGGAGGTTTTAACTCCATGTTGGAAAAGCAGCGTAAGGAGCCGGGGGGTGCCGTAGTTTCCACGGTGCTGTTTGACAACGAAACAGAAGTTATCCATGACCGTGTTGCCATTGCAGACGTACCAGACTTTACTGATAAGGAATATTTTGTGCGTGGCTGCACAGCACTTTTAGATGCTGTTGGTGGTGCAATCCACCATATCGGGAATATACATAAGTATGCCCGAAAAGAAGATGTGCCGGAAAAGACCCTCTTCATCATCACCACCGATGGCATGGAAAATGCCAGCCACCGTTATACCTACGATAAGGTTCGCCACATGATTGAGCGTCAGAAAGAGCGTTACGGTTGGGAGTTCCTTTTCCTTGGAGCAAACATCGACGCAGCGGCAGAAGCCAGAAGATTTGGCATTGATGAATCTATGGCTGCCAACTATCATTGTGATGAGGCTGGAACTGCTCTCAACTATGAGGTGATCAGCGAGGCAATTACCAGTGTAAGAGCGTGTGCGGCGCCGTTGTCTGCTGACTGGAAAAAGAAGATTGATGCAGATTATAAGAAGCGAGGTGGCAAAAGAGAAAGGGCGGGGGTGCTGCGTGTGCAGTAGCGAAATTGAATGTGGGGGTAGCTCACTGAAAATCCATTGACAAATCGTGAAATGATTACTATAATTTAAAGGAAATTCGGCAAAATAGTAAAATGCCGAAATTTATTTAAATAATTATTACGAATTTGGATATCCTGGAATTGAGGTGAGAAAGATGACAAAGACGGCACAGATTTCCAATGGCCAAATGATTTTTTCAGTTCAAGAGCTGAAAGATAAAGGTTTTTCATATTATAAAATTAATCAGATGGTTGACCAGGGGATCCTGATAAAACTGAATAAAAAATATTATGAAAATGCAAATTTTGATGGTGAGGGATCAGATTTCTACTATGCCTATGCATTTGTACCAGACGGAGTAGTTTGTCTGCTGAGTGCAGCCGTGTATTATAATCTGTCTACTTATCGCCCAGATGCCATTGATGTAGCAATTCCGAGAAAAGCAAAGGTATCAACACTACCGGATTGGCCGGAACTGAATGTATGCTATTTTACAAATGACCGATTTGATGTTGGTATTGAGACCGTAGAAGATGGAAATAACAGATTTCGTATTTATGATATGGAGAAAACGGTTGTTGATATCGTTTTTTATAGGGAAAAAATCGGAATTGAAGAAACTAAAGAAGTTCTTACAACCTATCTGCACCGGAGTGACCGTAATCTGAATAGGCTAATCAGATATGCGGAGATGCTCAAATGTGGGGATGTAATGAAAAAGTATCTGGAGGTGCTGGTGTGACAAACGCTATATCAGTAAAGGACAGATTAAAGAAACAAGCGATAGAAGATGGAAAGACCATGCAGGATAAGCTGGTTACATATGGTTTGGAGAGAACCATATATAGATTATCTGTTTCAAATTATGTGGAGAGATTTACACTAAAGGGTGGTATTTTCTTGTATGCACTATTTGATGGAGAGTATGCCCGTGCAACAATGGATATTGATCTTTTGGCACAACATATTCCAAATGATGCTGAAGAAATGAAGAAAGTATTTAATGACATTTTTTCTATAGAGTGCGATGATGCGTTACGATTTGATCTGAATACGCTTGAGGTTATCAATATAACTGAATTTAAGGAGTATCATGGTGTAAATGTATTTATTATGGGATATCTGGAGAGAACCAAGATTCCCGTATCAATAGATATTGGTTTTGGTGATGTGGTGTATCCCGAAAGAATGAAAATGGAGTTCCCGGTTCTGTTGGACATGGAGGTTCCAGAGGTATATGCCTATTCGATTTATTCCGTCATAGCAGAAAAGTTTGAGGCTTTTGTTTCTCTGGGCCTTGCAAATGGTAGATATAAGGATTTCTATGATATCTATGTTTTGGCTGACAGATATGATCTTAATGGTGTGGAATTAAAGAATGCGATTGTAGAGACCTTTACCCATCGAGATACTGGTTTTGGTGATATTGCAGCTTTTGATGATGATTTTACCAAGAATGAGATAAGGCAGGGAAGATGGAGAGCTTTTATCAAAAAGAAGAAAGCACTGGTGAAAGTTGAATTTGAAGAAACTATGCAACTACTAAAAGAATTATTGCTGCCTATCGTGGATTCCATTCATAACGATAATTCCTTTGAGCAGACATGGAGTAAAGAAACAAAAAGCTGGATGTAATTACATAAAATTAATAATAGAGACGGAGATGGGGAGGATAAATGAGTAAAAAGCAAAACAGATATTAATTGCCGGGGATGTGGCTGCCCAGGGAAAGGTGGTCCTGAATTTGGCCAATCATGCCGGTCAGAAGAACATAGCAGAATCCGGCTCTTTTCAGGCGGAGCAGCATATTACAATCGGCTCCGGGGACTTATCAAAGGAGTTGGTTACTGTCATACTAAAATGAGGTGTATTAATGAACAATACTACACAAATGGAATTACTGCTTAACAAACCATATTTTGTAATTGATTTTCTCCCACAGCAGGTTTTGCAGACTTCACAAGGACGTTTTTATGAAGTCGAACAGTATTTTTTGAGCAATCCCGAAATCAAAAACCATGCTCTGAAAATCAGACGGATAATTCTTAAATTGCATTGCTATTTCCGTTTTGACATTTATTGTAAAAAATGGTTTGACAACCTGGAAATCAAACAACTTGCAAAAATGGTCGATGATATTGTAATAAGGAAAAAAGGGGATATATATATCTTGCTTGCAGATGAAGATTGTATGCTGCATATTGAGGGTGGTGTTTTAAATTTAACCGTATACAACCCAAATGCACGTTTGCAGCAGCTTTTATCTGCATTGGCATTGTCTGAAAATCTCTTCTGGTGGCGGGGGGCCGATGGTTTTTAGAAATTTTTCATCCTTTTGTCAGATTTATGTCATTTGTTTATGTCATAATAAAACATTAGTTACTATTTACGGATTAAAACCAGGAAGGAATGATGACAAGGAATGAGATTTTTAAAATGGCTGACGTGCCTTACAGCGGTGGTGTTTGCCATTTCCTGTATGCTGAGTGCCATATATATATTCAGGCCGGATATTACGGATAAAATTGAGACATTTTTGTACCCGGAGCAGAAAAGTACTGAAATGGTAACAGGAGGCCATGAACCGCAGGAAGAAACAGCCAGCCATCCTGATGAAAACATAGAAAAGGAAGAAAGCGGGCAGAAGGCGGAAGAATATGAAACGGATGCAATGGAGCCCCTGAAAAATGATGCCATAGCGGAATCAATCGTTTCCGATTACATTTTGCCAAAACAGTCTGAGATAGTCGTGCCGGAGAATGTGTCGGGCAGAAACGGATATCAGCAGATACAGGAAAACAGTGAGCAGATCGGTGATGAAGATGCAGCGGAGCTTCAAAATCAGATTGACATAGGATACACAGGGGACGGACTGGATTTTGATAAGATCCGGTATCCTTATTATGCCATGCTGGATGACAGAGGAAAACATATTTATCGTCAGATCTATGCCAATGCCAGGGAACTATATTCCAGGTTTGCGCCGGTGGAGCAAATAACATCAGGTCAGTTGAGGAATGTGTTTCTGGCAGTTTATAATGACCATCCGGAGCTGTTCTGGCTGGAAACGGCGTATTCCTGCAAATACTTAAGGGATGGAAGGTGTGTGGAAATTGAACTGAAATTTAACCGCACTGCACAGAATATAGATGATGCAAAGGCCAGCTTTGAGGTGAATGCCAGCCAGATTATTTCAGAAGCGCGGAATTTGTCCAGCGATTATGAAAAAGAGAAATTTGTCCATGATATGCTGATAGAAAGGATTTCTTATAATTTAGGCGCGGAAATGAACCAGAGTGCGTACAGCGCGCTGGTAAACGGACAGACCGTATGTGCCGGATATGCAAGGGCTTTTCAGTATCTTCTGCAGCAGCTGGGTATCCCCTGCTATTATTGTACCGGTTTTGCAGGAGAAGAACATGCATGGAATATTGTCGCACTGGATGACGGGTACTATAATGTGGATGTTACATGGGACGATTCAGGCGGGGGACGTTATGAATACTTTAACAAGACGGACATGGATTATGCAAGCAGCCATATCAGGCAGGAATTATCAGTCTATCTGCCGCCCTGCAACGGCTCCGCCTACCGCAATCTGGAACAGAATCCGGAAGATGACAGTTTGAGGAGCCTTGCAGATTTAGGAATGGCAGAAGATCAGGTTCTTACGGATATGGACAGTTATTATATGGATTGTTATAACCAGATATTACAGAACGGACGGGGAAACTATACTTTTTATAATGTAATAGAGGATGAGCAGTTGTTGGAGGAATGGCGCAGGGACTATCAGGCAGAACGCTACAGACAGGCATATATGGAAAAGGCTATGATTGACTTGGAAATATCTTCCTGCGAGATGGAGCTGGAGATAGAAGAGCTGCAGGAGGGGAAGTTCCTGATTGCCCATAAGGTTTCTGCGTGGTAGGAATCTTCAGGTATATGGGGAGGGGCCGGCTGGCAGATGCAGTAAGTTTCAACAAAGCTGCCGAGGAATCCTATATTACCCCTACTGCGGTCATCAAACAGATCAATCTGCTGGAGGCATCTTTGATGAAACCATGCTGGACCTGCGGCGCTGCGCAGGGCTTGAACTGTCTCGTGAGCCATTTTGCTGTGCGGTTTCTGTTCACCATAGGCTTGCTGCAAAAGACAGATTGAAAATGGAGGACCTTTATGGGGAGGACCTGATGCTTATGCGTCGGGACTGGAGCCATTATGTAGACCAGCTTGGGGATGATATCTGGCAGAACCACAGCCGGATCCATATTGTGGACTTTGATTTTTATAGTATGGATGCATTTAACCGATGTGAGAACAGTAATGATGTTCTGCTTGTCATACCTGGCTGGGCCAATGTACAGACCAGCAGAAACCACAGTATAATATCAACTGAACAACGGCATTCAATATTTTCGTTCGCCAATCCCTCCGTGAGGAGCGGATTCCCTTTGATATTTCCCTAAACCAGCCCAATAGCGAAACGGTTGCCGCCGTATGGGGTGTTTCCCTGTGCGGCGTTTTTTCCGATGCAGGCATGGCCTGGAATGGGATGTAAAAATGGATATTGATATGCAAAAGAAAATGTCTCATAGCTGTTTGTCCTCCTTTTTGCGCTCTGCCTCTTGTTCTTCTGGGTACAGCCCTTCTTTGTTTTAGACATTCATAATAAAAAATTATGCGATTTCCCGCGATTTTCATGCAAAACAACGTAATATGGCAAATTTACCCCGCAATAGTTCAAGAAATCCAAGGGGACTTTATGGTAAAATTTGTACATAAGTTATCAAAGCCGGCTGAAATAAAATGAAAAAGGAGAAACTTAAGATATGAAATCAATTGATGTTTTCTGCCATCTTATGCCCCCCAAATATGCACAGCAGGCAATGAATGAGTCTCCTAATATGTCTCATATGTTTCTGAGGGCTCTGAAAACCCAGGCAATGTCCGATATGGCTTACCGTGCAGAGGTGATGAAGCAGTTTCCAGGCTACAAGCAGATTCCCAATATCGTGTCTCCGCCTGTAGAGACCTTTGCGGGGCCGGATAAGTCGCCGGGGATCGCTGCCATGGGCAATGACGAGATCAGGGAGATCACAGAAAAGTATCCGGAATACTACGAGGGCTTTATTGCGGGGATTCCCTTTAACAATGTCCCGGCTTCTGTGGATGAGATCAGGCGGTGTAAGGAAATGGGAGCCAGGGGAGTCCAGATTTACACGAACATGAATGGGGAGGCCATTGATCAGGAAAAATTCTGGCCCATCTATGAAATCTGCGAGAAACTGGAGCTGCCTGTTCTGATCCACCCGGTAGGGGGACAGATGGTTCCTGAGTATCCCACAGAGGAGCGCTCCAAATATGAGCTGTGGTTTTTGATCGGCTGGCCCTATCAGACTACGGTTGCCATGTGCAGGCTGGCGTTTGCAGGAATCTTTGAAGATTTTCCCAATTTAAAGATTGTGACCCACCATGTGGGAGCCATGATTCCCATGCTGGAAGGGCGGATCGGCAACGGGCTCAAGATGTATGGCGGAAGGACGGCTCCGGAGCTTAAGGAGGCCCTGACAAAGACAAAGATGAAGGGGGATCCCCTGGACACCTTTAAGAAGTTTTATGCTGATACCGCGTCATTCGGTTCCGTTTCTGCAATCCGGGCCGGTCTGGATTTCTTTGGAAGGGATCATATCTTGTTCGCGTCTGACATGCCTTTTGATCCGGAAAAGGGACCAGGCTATATCGACCGGACATTAAAATGCATCGACCAGCTGCAGCTTTCACAAGAAGACCGTACCGCGATTCTTTCCGGTAACGCACAGCGGGTCTTTCACCTTTAACCGTCCATCTGGGGAGGATATATTATATGATGAAATTAGTGGTTTCCACATTGACAAACCAGTTTTTCTTAATGTTTCTTGCCATCGCTACGGGCCTTTTGATCGGAAAGATCAAAATTAAAAGCTTTTCCCTGGGTGTTTCCGGCGGTATCTTTTCGGGGATCATCATCGGTTATATAGTGACTGGCTGGGCCCATGGCGTGGCGGAGGGAGGCCTTGGCTTTTCCGATGCAAAACGGATTCTTTCTACCGGGGTGGTGGCCCAGGCCTTCTTTACCTTTTTCCTGCTTCTGTTCCTGGTTTCCATCGGAATGAAGGTGGGCAGCAGCATCGGGTCCATCTTCAAACGGTATGGAATGAAGTTTGTGGTCATCGGTGTCTCGATTCCGGTGGTATCCATGGTGGTTGCCTGTGTGATGCATGTAACCGTGCTGTCCTCCAACCAGTCCATTACTGCCCATGAGACGATTGGCATGTTTGCAGGGGCCATGACCTCTACACCAGGGTACGGCACAGCTCTGGACGCGTCCAGACATCTGGATTACGGCAAAATCTATCAGGAAGCACCGGTGGAAGAAAAGAACAATATGCTCTTAAAGATTGACAGCTCAGGCGCATTGACTGCCGATAACACACCGGGACTTAATGAGGAGCAGATCACGGCATATAAAGAGGCGGCCTCGTCCGCCATCAGTCTGGGATATACGGTAGCCTTTCCCATCGGCGTGCTGGTCATTGTAGTTATGATATCCCTTCTGCCCAAGGTATTTGGCATTGATTTGGAAAAGGAGAAGGAAAAGTATCAGCTTGAACTGAACGCGATTTCAGATTCGGGAAAGAAGATCAAGGAGCAGCCTGTCAGCTTTATGATTCTTGCCCTGGTTACGGTCATCGGAATCATTGTGGGCAATATTACGATTCCCCTGGGAAGCTTTGGAAGCTTTTCTCTGGGCGCGGCAGGGGGAGTGCTGCTGGCAGCGCTGGTTTTAAGCTATATAGGGGAGATCGGCCCGGTTAATTTCCGGATGGATTCTAAATCTCTCGGGCTTATGTACCAGATGGGGCTTATATTTTTTATGGCAGTAGTAGGGCTTCGTTATGGATATGATGTAGTTACCTCACTGATGGGATCCGGGCTGGCTCTTGCGGTGGCGGCGGTCTTTGTGGAAGGCATTTCCGTTCTGGTGAGCTTTTTGATCGGCCACAAGATATTTAAGCTCAACTGGCTGATCCTAAGCGGTGCCATTGCCGGAGGCTGCACCTCGGCTCCCGGACTGGGAGCGGCCATCAGCTCTACGGATTCGGAAGAGCCTACGGCAGGTTATGGGGCGGCGCAGCCCTTTGCGATTCTTGCCAATGTATTGCTTGCCACAATCTTTTACAACGTGATGGTTTAGAGGGTTCATCTAAGGAGCGGACAGCTGTAGGTTATTAGTAACAGTCATATGGCAGTAGTTATGTTACAATGGACTTGGCCGGCACAGGTGCAGCAGGAGACCTGTGCCGGTGAATGCCAGCAGAGGGGGATTGTGTTTCATGGATGATTTCTGGATTGAACATCGCTATACAGCCGGTAACTATAAGCTGCCATATCATTATGAGAATACCTATCAGATTGTTTTTCTCCTTGCAGGGAGGATCCTGTATCAGGTAGGGGAGAAAGCATATGAGGTTTCCAAGGGTGGAATGATCGTGCTGAACACACTGGAGTCCCATACCATAAAGGTTCTGGAATATCCCTACGAGCGGTATGTGGTTCAGATCCAGCCGGATTTTTTCCAGCATGAGGTGAAGTACCCGGAAGTGATCGCGATCTTTATCAAACGTCCGGCCAGTTTTTCCCATCTGCTTACGGTGACAGAGCCTGTTTGGAATTATCTCTATGATATCATTCTGGAGATGGAAAAGGAGTATCTGACAAAAAAGAAATACTGGGAGATGTACGTGGGAGCGGATCTGAGGAGAATGTTCATAACCATTTTCCGCGAATGCGCAGACGCGCTGTCTATGATGAAAATCGGAGCCGGAATCACGGTGGCGTACAATGTGATGAATTATCTGAATCATCATTTTGCAGAGGATATGAATGTGGACAAGATTGCGGCGGCTTTGTATATGAACCGGGATTACATAGCACGTGTGTTTAAAGAGGAAACCGGATACAGCCTTATGGGATATGTGATTTCTCTCCGCATTAACCGGGCAGAGCTTTTGCTGGCGGAGACGGAAAAGAGCGTCACGGAGATTGCGCAGGAATGCGGATACAGCGAGTTTACCTATTTTTCCAAACAGTTTAAAAAGTATGCCGGTATGTCCCCCAGTAAGTTCAGAAAGACAATATCGCAAAAACGGAAAGATGTTTTAGCTTGAAGGAGTTCAAATATATGGCACATGAAAGGTTTCATTATAAAAGTCTGGATGAGGTGATGGCAGCGGCAGAGGAAATGCACCTGCACCTGCCCTTTGCAAAGGATACAAAGATTCTGGCAGAGACGGTGAAGGTAAGATCCCTTTCTCTGCCCAACCGTCTGGGGATCGCGCCCATGGAGGGAGCGGATTCCCTTCCTGACGGTTCCCCTTCCGGTTACACCACCCGGCGGTATGTAAAGGAAGCTGTGGGCGGAAGCGCGGTCATCTGGTTTGAGGCCATCTCCATGGTAGAGGAAGGACGATCCTCCAAAACCCAGCTCCTTCTTACAAGGGATAATCTGGAAAACTATAAGCGGTTTACCAGTCAGATCAAAGAAGCAGGGCAAAAGGCCAACGGATTCGCGCCGTATCTGATCATGCAGGCCAACCACAGCGGACGTTATTCCAATCCGGATAACAGGCCGGCGCCCATGATCGCTTACCGTCACCCGGAGCTGGAAAAGTACCGGGAGGCCGATGATTCCTGTATTGTCACGGACGATTATTTAAAGGGACTGGAGGAGAAGTTCGGTCAGGCGGCAGGGCTGGCCAGGGAGGCCGGATTTGACGCCATTGACATTAAATCCTGCCATGGATATCTTCTTGCGGAGCTTTCATCCGCCTACACCCGGCCCGGAATGTATGGGGGCAGCTACGAGAACCGGACCAGACTGTTAAAGAACGGAATTCTTGCGGCAAAGGCTTATGAGGACAGTCAGTTTATGGTGACCTCCAGGCTGGGAATCTATGACGGTTATCCCTATCCATATGGGTTCGGTGTAAGCCAGGAAGGAGGGCTGGAGCCGGATCTGTCAGAACCGGTCCGTCTGGTCAGAGAGCTTCATGAACGCTACGGCATGGATTTCATTGATCTTACCATGGGAAATCCTTATGCCACTACCCATGTGACACGGCCCTATGATATGGGCAAATATGTACCGGATGAGCATCCCTTTGTGGGACTTGACCGGATGATCCATGGAATCGGTGAGGTCAAGAAAGCCGTGCCGGAGATGGTCATCTATGGTTCGGCACCCACCTACTTAAGACAGTATGCGGATCTCTTTACGGCCGGTGCCGTGGAAGAGGGGCTGTGCGACGGCATGCTTTTCGGAAGGATGGCCTTTGCTGATCCGGATTTTGCCAATGAGATTGTGAAGGATGGAAGAATCAATCCCAAAAGGGTGTGTATGACCTGCGGAAAATGCGGGGATCTGATCCGGGCCCACAAGCCTACGGGCTGTGTAATCCGTGATCCGGAAACATTTCTGCCCTTTTACAGAGAGTTTGCCGAGACGAAGAGCACGTTGCCGGCTAATTTCAGGGGATAACCCGTATATTGCGGGAGCCAGAATGCTTTTGGCTCCCGACATCATAGAAGAGGAGGAGAATGATCATGAAGAAAACAGCGGTTGTTACAGGCGGAAGCCGTGGGATCGGGTATGCGGTGGCAAAGCAGCTTGGGCTGGACGGGTGCCAGGTCGTGATTTTTTCCCTGGGGAAGCCAGAGGACTGCCAGGAGGCATTTGAGAAGCTGACAGAGCTGGAGATCGACTGGCATTATGTCCAGGGCTCCATTGATTCCCAGGAGGGAAGAGAGCGTCTGGTGAAGGAAGCGGTAGAGCGTTTCGGAAGAATCGATATACTGGTGAACAATGCAGGCGTGGCGCCCAGGGAGAGAAAGGATCTTCTGGATATGACCCAGGAAAGCTTTGACCGGGTGGTGGGGATCAACACCAAAGGAACCATGTTCCTGACCCAGGCCGTGGCAAAGCAGATGGTCAGTCAGGAGCAGGTATTTGCAAATAAAGGCCATATTGTAAATATCGGTTCCTGCTCTGCGGAAGTGTCTTCCATTACCAGAGGCGAGTACTGTATTTCCAAGGCAGCCGTGTCTATGCTGACAACGCTTTTCGCGGATCGCCTTGCCCCGGAGGGTATTGTGGTCAACGAGGTGCGCCCCGGCGTCATCGCTACGGACATGACCAGTGTTGTGACGGAGAAATATGATAAGATGTTCGCGGACGGCGTATTTCCCATTGCCAGGTGGGGAAAACCGGAGAATGTGGCCGGTGTGGTAAGCCTGTTCTGTTCAGACCGGCTTTTGTATACTACCGGAAATTATGTGGATGTTGACGGCGGCTTCCACATCAAACGGCTGTAATTGTTTATCTGTAATAGTTCATGGGGGTGGTAATTACACGTTACCATTTTGCCAATATCTGACGATAATATTGAGGAAGGGGTTACCGTAACCCCTCTTTCATATATGATGGCGTCTATAGGGCAGACATGAGGGGTTACTGTGAAACAGGCAGAGAATGGAGGAAACCATGAAGATGCAGGAACTTAGGATTGAACAGATAGTGGTCGGAACAGGGGCGGCGGGATTTCAGGCAGCGCTGCGGCTGTATCAGAACGGGGAAAGGGATCTTGCCATATTGGCCGAGAATGTAAATGCCGGGACCTCCAGGAATACAGGATCCGATAAACAGACCTACTACAAGCTTTCCCTGGCCAGCGGCGACCTGGATTCGGTGCGCACCATGGCGGAAGATCTGTTTGCGGGCCAGTGTGTGGACGGGGACCAGGCCTTGTGCGAGGCGGCCTTGTCATCCCGGTGCTTTTTCCGTCTGACTGAGCTTGGGGTGCCATTTCCCTGTACGGAATACGGGGAATTTATGGGATATAAGACGGACCATGACCGGGGAAGGCGGGCTACCAGCGCAGGCCCATATACGTCAAAGCTGATGACAGAATGTCTGGAACGGGAAGTGAGGGAAAAGGGGATCCGGATCATGGACCAGATGCAGGTGATCCGCTTTCTGGCAAAGGATAAAAAGGTGTATGGTGTTCTCTGTCTGGACAAAAAGGAGAAGGAAGAAGCCGGATACGTTCTGATCTGGTGCAGCAACGTGATCATGGCCACGGGAGGACCGGCGGGCATGTATCATGACAGCGTGTACCCCACATCCCAGATAGGCTCCAGCGGACTTGCCTTTGAGGCGGGGGCAGAGGGGAAAAATCTGACAGAATGGCAGTTTGGTCTGGCATCCATAAATCCCAGATGGAATGTAAGCGGAACCTATATGCAGGTGCTGCCCAGATTTGTTTCCACCAGTCAGGACAGGCAGGATGAGCGGGAATTTCTCATGGATTATTTTACAAGAGAAGAAGATATGCTTTCCATGGTATTTTTAAAAGGCTACCAGTGGCCCTTTGATGTGAACAAAATCTTCGGCGGTTCCTCAGTGATTGACCTTCTGGTCTATCAGGAGACAATCCTGAAGGGGAGAAGGGTGTACCTGGATTTTACAAAGAATCCGGGGGGAAAGGAAATTCCCTTTGAAAAGCTGTCGCCGGAAGCATATGACTATTTAAAACAGGCAGGGGCTTTGTTTGGCACTCCCATTGAACGGCTCCGGCAGATGAACGAGCCGGCGATCAGCTTTTATAAAGATCACCAGGTGGATCTCTGGCACGGGAAGCTGGAAGTGGCTGTCTGTGCACAGCATAATAACGGCGGGATATCCACGGATGCATACTGGGAGACGAAGATACAGGGTCTGTTTGCGGTAGGCGAGGTATGTGCAAGCCACGGAGTCACCAGGCCGGGGGGAACGGCTTTGAATGCGGGACAGGTCGGCGCCGTGCGGGCGGCGGAGAAAATACATCTGCGGAAGCTTTGCCAAGAGAAAGAAGACATTTCCGATGAAATAAAGCAGGCACTGGGCCGGGAGGCAGAGGAGTTTGCAAAGCTTCCGGTGCAGGCAGCCGGGAACATGGCTCTGGGGGAACTGTGGAAGAAGGCATCCATGCGGATGAGCGCCTGCGGCGGAATGATCCGGAACAGGGAAAGCCTGGAGACGGCTCTTGAGGAGACCAATGAGGAGCTGGAGCATTATCTGGAGCTTGTGAAACAGCCGGCGCCTTCCCAGCTTCCGCTGTTTTACCGGCTGCGTGACATGCTGGTTTCCCAGAAAGCCTATCTGTTCGCTATGCTGGATTACGCCAAAAGCGGCGCGGGAAGCAGAGGATCGGCTCTCTACATGGATCCGGAGGGGAGACAGCCGGATGAAAAGCTGCCCGGTCTGTACCGGTGCAGGCTGGATCAGGGAGCCCATGGGGGGATTGTCCAGGAGGTTTCCTTAAAAGACGGGGAATGCAGCGCCTGCTGGCGTCCGGTGCGTCCCCTGCCGGAGGTGGAGTACTTTTTTGAAAATCAGTGGAAGGCATATCGGGACAGGGAAATGATTTAAACATTTAAAAAGGTTTCCGGATCCGGGGAAAGAATCTTTCTGGATCCGGGAGCCTTTTTATATGCTTTCATCCTGGCCACCAGCAGCCCTGGGTAATGCTGCGTTCCCGGAAGCGTCTGTCAAGGCTTCCCAGCACCAGACGCTTGTTGGCACTCCACAGAGGGGCAATCAGAAGGGATTTTGGCCCGTCTCCGGTGAGGCGGTGGATCACCACCCCGGGCGGAAGGAGTGCTACACAGTCAATGACCAGATCCAGGTATTCCTCCATGGAAGGAAGGGGAAGGGGGCAGCGGGCATGAATGTCCGCAAGATCTGTACCCTTCAGAATATGGAGTAATTGCAGCTTGACGCCCTGGATATCCTGGCCTGCCAGATAACGGATGGTTCCAAGCATTTTCTCACGGCTTTCACCGGGAAGGCCAAGGATCACATGGACAATGGTCTCCAGATGGTGGGCCCGCAGCCTTTTCAATGCGTCTTCAAAGCAGGGCAGGGGATAGCCCCGGCGGATGCAGGCAGCCGTATCCTCGTGGATGGTCTGGAGGCCCAGCTCGATCCACACGGGTTTGATCTGATTCAGCCGGAAGAGAAGATGAACAACCTCACCGGACAGGCAGTCCGGGCGCGTGGCTATGGAGAGAACCCGGACCAGGGGATGCCGGATGGCAGCAGTAAATAATTCCTCCAGATAAGCGACAGGCGCGTAGGTGTTGGTGTAGGACTGGAAGTAGGCGATGTAGGCTTCCGGGGACGAACCAAGCTTGTGGCGGATCCGGGCGGCACCGGCGTCAATCTGGTTCTGGATGGATCCTTCCAGGGGCCGGCTGTCCTTGTCCGCAGTCTGGCTGCCAGCCAGGGGTGTGCCGAAGGGCACGGCAAAATCCCCGGATCCTCCGGCGCTGCAGAAAATACAGCCCCGGGTACCCAGGGAACCGTCCCGGTTGGGGCAGGTCATGCCGCCATCCAGGGCAATCTTATAGACTTTGGTGCCAAAGCGGTGTTTCAGTTCATAATCCAGGGAATGCCAGGGTTTGTTGTTCCAGTTCATAGGCTTTTGGTGTCTGCATACTGTGGCTGTTTCGATGATCTGTTTTTCCATTTTCTTATCTTTTTATCATTATAAAGTCAAGAACCGAAAAAGTCAATTTCGGTTAAGGTGTTAGAGTGTGTCTTAAAATTCATTCGTTACAGTTCACAGGGCGGGGAAAACTGGACAAAAACAGACATCAAGCTCGCTTGTAAGACTGTTTTTGTCCAGTTTTCCACATTGGGCGGACGCCCGATGCTTCTTGTCTGGCGTAGCCGGACAAGAAGATGCGCCCCGTGAACAGTAACCTTCAATCAGCTGGTTACCGCTCAGACACGTTCTACCCCATTGACAAAAAGCGGAACTGGAAATATAATTAAGTTGAAACTCCCTGCGGACAGATCTAAGGGGCAGACCAGATATTTTTCGGCAGTTCCGGCTTTCGGGCTGCTACCGTTTTAGCACGAGGAAGTGGTAGCTTATGACAAAAAAACAGAAGATTCTAATTGTGGATGATTCGGAGATGAACCGTGCCATACTGGCAGAGATGCTGGATGAGAAGTATGAGATTATTGAGGTGGAAGACGGCACGGAGGCTGTGGCCGCCCTTGAGAAGTATGGGACGGAGTTATCTCTTGTATTGCTTGATATTGTAATGCCCAGAATGGACGGCTTTGGGGTGTTGACAGTCATGAACCAGCGGCACTGGATTGATGACATTCCTGTCATCATGATCTCAGCGGAGAACGCTTCACGCCAGGTGGAGCAGGCCTATGATCTGGGCATTACTGATTTTATCAGCCGTCCTTTTGATGCCCGTGTGGTTCACCGGAGGGTGATCA
>Ga0137308_102077_pt1 | contig 15295 bp, 13 predicted proteins | sample Inofrocosms_June_FD_97181 | JGI IMG/M metagenome (GOLD analysis project Ga0137308, IMG submission 97181) | Mouse cecal microbial communities from Vienna, Austria - N-Acetylneuraminic and N-Acetylglucosamine D2O microcosms_June | ecosystem: Host-associated > Mammals > Digestive system > Large...
CGTCACCTATGCCGCCTTCCACCATCCGAAATACGGGCACTCTGGCAATTTCGGAAAGCAGCCTCACAGCCTCCTCATCTGAGTATTTCTTCCCGCTGAGATCTTCCGCCATTGTTATATATATCAGAACACTGTCCGTAGACACGGCATAAACCGCCTGCCGCACTTGTGCCGTGGTAAGAATGGAAGTATTGATCTCCGCAAATTCCAGATTCGGATACTCGTCCTCAAAGCTGTAAAAACGCTTCCGCTCCGCCTCACCGGTAACACTGTTGTCCAAAACTGCAACTACCTTCTTGGCATCCGGAATCAGCAGCAATCCGAGATCAATGTTTTTCTCCAGCGAGAGCCTCTCAATCACACCCGTTATCAGAGGATCTTCCATGGCTCTGGCAGCCAGCTCCTCGTCATTGATTCCCTCGAACACTAAAGGAATATCCTTAAATAAAGTATCCCGGTGCTCCAGAGCAAACTGCAGTGCCGCATCATCTCCCAGAATAATCACATCATAAGGCTCCAGTTCGGAAAACAGATATTCCAGCCTGTCATAAAACAGTTCTCTGGATTCCTCCGTATCCAAGCGCTTTGTATTCATATATTCGAAATCAATCACCGTACTTTCCCCAAGACCGTCCATGATTCCGTCAATCTGTATTTGCACGGTTTTCCAAGCATAAGAATAAGAACTGATAAAGAGCACCCTTCCCCCGTCTTGAGCATCCTGTGATGCTTCGGCAGAAATGTGAAAGCAGAAAAAAATGACGACAAATTGTAATAGCCCTATTAAAAATTTACTTTTAAACTTAACTCTCATACCCTTTTCCCCATCGTCAAATTATCACTCTAGTACCATTTTACCACTTTCCGGTATTAATTCAAGATTTTTTTGTTGATTATGAATAATTTTTGTTACAATTCAGCCATGCGGAACAACCGGAGGAGTTTATCCGTGGGAGCTTGCTCACTAAGGATAAACTCCTCCGGTTGTTCCATAGGGCGGACGCCCGTCATGAAATAAGCAGCCGGCAGTATGGTTGAACCGCTGCAAAAAAATATATTCCGGCTGCTTATGAATGGCATGGCTGAACCGTTGCTTCTTACGTCGGCTTGCGGAACAACCGGAGGAATTTATCCGTGGGAGCTTGCTCACTAAGGATAAACTCCTCCGGTTGTTCCATAAGGTGTCCGCCCGTCATAAAATAAAGGATGCGCCGCACCAAAATAAAGAACTATGAAAACAGGTTACAAAAAAACATTGGTTTCATACAATATAGTAACAAATTTGACAGGAAGAACTCTAATATGTATTTTTCCATCATTATTTTACTCTTTTTGCTGCTGATCTGTCTTCTCTTTGGTGTCTGGCGGAAGCACATTGCCATCAAAAAGGTCTGCTCCCTCTCCTGCGAAGAGAAATGCAGGCTCCTAAACTCCATCCTTTCTCCCTTCGGATATGTTTATGATGCAAAGCAGGATATTATTTCCACGCTCAACGATGCATGGCAGCGCAAGGCCGGATATACCGCCTTGTTTGACCGGGCCGCACTCCATTTCCACATGGTCTTTGACGCCCTCCCCATTTATTTTAACTATCGGGGACGCTCATGGCTCATTGAGTTTTGGAAGGGCCAGTACGGCATCAATACCGGCGCCGAAGTGGGCATCTACTATGCAGACCGCATTTTAGATGAAGAAGAATATGGCAAAGCACATTTTCAGGCAGTGGATGACTGCGACCGTCTGCCCGTAACCTTCACACTCCTCCACGGCTCCTGCCAGCTTGCCACCGTCTCGGGGCTGACCTGGTGGCTCACCATGTTTTTCGTGGGCATGTTCAGCCGGCCTTCCAGCCTTGTAATGGACTGTATTCTCAGCTTCCCCAATATGGAGATGCATGAATGCTTTACCGCCGCTCTGCGGCAGACGGCACCCAATGTCCGTTTCCACTGCCACGGCTGCAAAGTGCATCTTCATTATGACGAAGGCTGTCCTCTTTCCCCCGTGTGCCCGTCAAAGATTTCATGGTTCAGAAAACTCCGGATCCGATGGGCACAATTTTGCAACCGCATCTGCTGTCGCCTGTACTGCTTTATAACCAGACATTTTGACTGTACACTGAATAAAATTCTCTACCTTTACTTCCTGCTGCCGTTCGTTCTGCGAAGAATGCTGCGGCACCTGAAAGGAGTTATCCGCGCATGAGTTATGATTCCCGCCTCTCCGCTGCCTTTAAAAACGCACCCGTCCTCCCCTTAAACGGCTGTCGGCGTTATTGCCTGATCAGCGACTGCCACCGGGGGGACGGCAGCTCCAATGACAATTTTCTGAAAAACCAAACGCTTTATTTCACGGCCTTGAAATATTACTACGCCAACGGCTTCACCTATATAGAGCTGGGTGACGGAGACGAACTGTGGGAAAACAGAAGAATGAGCCAAATCATCGAAATACACAATAATGTATTTTGGCTGTTTTCCCTTTTCCACCGGCAAAACAGACTCTATCTGCTCTACGGAAATCATGATATCGAAAAGAAAAAACCCGGCTACTCCGGCCGGGTCTGTAAAACGTATTTCTGCACCGATACACAATGCTGTGAGGAATTGTTTCCGGACTTTGACTTTCACGAGGGGCTGATACTGGAAAACCGCAGCCGCAGCTACCGCCTTTATCTGACCCATGGACATCAGGCCGATTTCTGGAATTCCACCGGCTGGCGCATCACACGTTTTCTGGTGCGCTACCTGTGGAAACCCTTGGAGCATTTCGGGGTTCTGGATCCCACCAGCGCCGCCAAAAATTACACCCGGAAAGATCATGTGGAACAGCGGCTTGCAGACTATGCTTCCAAAAACAATATTTCCCTTGTAACAGGGCACACCCACCGTCCCAGACTGGATCCCGGCGCCCCCTCTTACATGAATACGGGAAGCTGCGTCCATCCCCGATGCATCACCTGTATCGAAATACAGGGAAGCGCCGCCCTCTTAGTCAAATGGACTTATGATACGCGGCGGGACAATTCTCTCTATGTGAGTCGGGAAGTCCTGTCTCAAATGACCCTTTTTGAATAGATTTTCTGCCAAGATCAGCCGAGCCGCAGCTCATTGCCCGCAGGAATCAAACCGTAACATCTATTGCCCCGCCTTCCGACGCTGCCGCAACGTCCGCTGCCGGCATCTGAACCGGCACATCCGCCCCGCCCAGCTCCAAAGCCACACCGCTGTCAACAGGAGTTCCGGCAGACCCGCCGTTACCCATGCCTCCGGCTCCGCCGGAAGCAATTTCCTGCTTTTCTTTGGCAAGCTGGTCAAACAACGCTTTCAGATATTTCATATCGGCTTCCATGATTTCCCGCATTTCCTTAGCGCGGTGTTTCTTTTTCATCAGCTCTAGGTCTGCGGGATCCAAATTGTCAGCTGCGGCAACGGCCAGTTCCTCGGACAATTCATCCATCCCGTCCGTGTCCCGGATCGATTCCTCCAGCTCTTTCTGCGTTTCCCGCATCATTTTCTGATATTCCCTTTTCAGCTTCTGATATTCTCTTTTCAGCTTTTGTAACTCTTCCCGGCCATTCTTACCGCCTTCCGCTTCTCCTTCGGCAGCAAGCTCTGCCAGAGCCTCGCCGTCCTGCTTCTCCTCTAATTCCGCTTCACAGGTTCCTCCCTGTCTCTTCGAATTTTCTTCCTCCCGCAGATGCTTCATCCGCTTTCTTGCCACTCTTGCCATGGCCTCCGCGTGGATCAGCGCACTCTGAACTTCCTTTTCGTCATACTCCCCGCTTTTCAGCTTCCTCGCCAGCATGGCAACCTTTGCCCGGGCGCTGGCCAGAATCCGGCTTGCATCGCCGGAAGTCTTCGTCTGCATAATCCGGGTGGATATTTCTTTAAAATTATATTGCAGTTTTTTCGTCTTTTTCTTTACGGGTTCCGTGATACTGATTGCACCGGCCAGAGTTCCGTCCGCATACCTCAGCTCTATCCGCGTTCTTTTCCGATTCCCGCACTTTTCTACCGTCCTTGTTCTTGTCATTTTCGGGAATCCGCTGTTTGCCACCTTCATATCCATGCCATCATCCTCCTTGATTCAGACAATTATTTAATATATTAATATTATCGGCTTTTTAATATCGGCTTTTATAGCACCTTGGGACATTTCATTACATTATCAAAAGACTTGGTGGCAACATATGTTTTCCTTCCATCATTAGAAAGCGTCACTCGCGCTGTAACCCGAAAAGAATAATCATATGCATAACAGAATACCGGGAGAAGTCATTTCCGACTTTCCCGGTATCTCTATATTTATTCCATCAATGACCGACAATGGAAAAGCTATCGGCTTAGCATCCTTACAGTTATACAATACCCTGAGCGGTCATAGCCTCTGCAACCTTTAAAAATCCCGCGATATTGGCTCCTGCAACGTAATTGCCCTCCATACCGTACTTCTTGGCCGCATCATCCAGACTATGGAATATATTTACCATGATGCCCTGAAGCTTGGAATCAACCTCCTCAAAGGTCCAAGAAAGTCTCTCGCTGTTCTGGCTCATTTCCAGAGCGGAGGTAGCCACACCGCCTGCATTGGAAGCCTTGCCGGGGCAGAACAGTACTCCGTTCTTCTGGAAATACTCGGTAGCGTCCATGGTGGTAGGCATGTTTGCCCCTTCCGCTACTGCAAAACAACCGTTTGCAACCAGCATTTTAGCATCCTCGATATCCAGCTCGTTCTGGGTAGCACAAGGAAGGGCAATGTCACATTTTACGCTCCATACGCCATGCTCGCCGTTCTTCTTCTCATGGTATTCGGCACTGGGTCTTGCCGCGGCATACTCGCTGAGTCTTGCACGTTTCACTTCCTTTACTTCCTTCAGCAAAGCCACGTCAATTCCTTCGGGATCGTAAATCCATCCGGTGGAATCGGAGCAGGTAACCGGCTTAGCGCCCAGCTGCTGTGCTTTCTGGATAGCGTAAATGGCAACGTTCCCCGCACCAGACACGGCTACGGTCTTACCGGAAATATCCTTACCGTTGCACTTTAACATTTCTTCCGTGAGATAAAGCAAACCGTAACCGGTAGCCTCGGTTCTTGCCAAAGATCCGCCATAGGAAAGACCTTTTCCGGTCAGTACGCCTTCATATAAACCGGTCAGTCTCTTATACTGTCCGTACATATATCCGATCTCTCTTGCTCCGGTTCCGATATCACCCGCAGGAACATCGGTGTCGGCGCCGATATACTTATGTAACTCGGTGATAAAGCTCTGGCAGAAAGCCATAACTTCCCTGTCCGATTTTCCCTTGGGGTCAAAATCGGAACCGCCCTTGCCGCCGCCGATGGGCAGACCTGTCAAAGAATTCTTAAAAATCTGCTCAAAGCCAAGGAACTTGATAATGCCGAGGTTTACGCTGGGATGGAGTCTTAAGCCTCCCTTGTAGGGTCCGATTGCAGAGTTGAACTGTACACGGAAACCGTTATTCACCTGAACCTGACCTTTATCATCCACCCAGGGCACGCGGAACAAAAGCTGTCTCTCCGGAGTAACCAATCTCTCAAGAAGTGCATCCTTGCGATACTTCTCCTCATTTGCCTCAATTACAACACGGAGGGACTCTAACACTTCCTTCACTGCCTGATGAAACTCGGGCTGTGCGGGATTCTTTGCAACTACCAAATCAAATACCTCGTCAACGTATGACATTGTAATGTCCTCCTTAATAAAGTTTATGTGGATACTTGTATACAACTTATTCCATGTATCATTATACCTCTTGATTTCCAAATCGACAACACACTTTATTTCATTAAATTGTAAAAGTTTTTTACTGTTTTTTATACATTTTGCACAATATCATCCATCTGCCGCTTATAGGTATTCTTTTAAACTGCGCACGTTTTTTTCTTCAAATGCAATCAACTGTCTTGCCAACGCCGTGGGCTTCTCTCCTGCCGCCCCGTTTGCCTTCAACACCTTTTCCATCTCAATGATTCCGTTATTGTTTTCTTTAATCAGTAATTCCGCTAAGTGGCTGGTACTGGTATTCAGCATGGTATTATAGCGCAGCCCCGTCTTTAACACAGCATCCGACAAGTAACGGCTCTGTAAGGGCCGGGTCTTGGCATTGAGCAATTGTTTTACCGCTTCATTGTGAAGTTCCGAGTACTTCAAGGATTGTTCGAACATTTGCAGCGATAGTTCGTCGTCATTTACCTTGTCCGCAATGGTATCGATTGCTTTCATAGCCGCGTCTGCATTTCTCTGAATTTCCCGATAAATTTTAACTTCCTGTGATGTTATCCTAGTCTCCGTCCCCATCCTTTTCTCTCCTGTCATTCTTCATTTTTACACAGGCGCTGTTTTCGGTTATACAAAAACAGCCTCTACAGTTTTCTCCTGTATAGGCTGTCCCATAAGCATAAATTTATTCCAATCTGTCTTGTGAAAATGCTTTTCTTTTCGGCAATTTTTAATGCTGCACATCTCCGTCACTGCTGTACATAATCTGATTTTACATATCCGATCTGGCCGCTGTATTTAATCTTGCACCAGCCGTCCAGATTTTCAAGCAATTCGACGGATTCTCCACCGGCCAATACGCCAAGGCGATCCGCCGTCTCGCTGGCCGACGCGCGCACATTAATATTGGTGGAAGCGGTAACGGTACCGATGACCTCCGCTCCGGCAGCGCTTTCCTGCATCTGCAGAAACTCCGACTTAATATAACCGTCACTACCGTCATATACGATTTTCGTCCATCCGTTGAGACGCACCTCCTGAACCTGCACCGTCTCCCCTCCGGCTACCTTGCCAAGCTTATCGGCCTGCTCGCTGTCAGAGCTTCTGACGTTGACGGTTGTGGTAGCGGTGGCATATTGCGGCCCCGACACTTCCGGTACGCTGTCCGCGGGAGGCGCCGGATTCTCACCGCCCTCTCCTGCAGGCGCCGGATTCTCTGGATTCTCAGGGTTTTCGGGATTTGCGGTCTGCTGGGCATCCGCTGCTGCCTGTGCCTCATTTTGTGCCACACGCACTCCCACTTCCACACTGATCTGATTATCCAGTTCGCTTAAATACCGAAATAATTCCGGTTTCTCCGTAATCAGATCGTTATATTCCGTGTTTACCCTGTTATTAAATTCTACCACGTCATCCTGATGCGTGACCGTGGTGATATATTCCTTCTCTTCCGTAGTAAAATTGTCCTCGTTCTTTATATAAAGCTGCCCTTGGTCGTTTCTGCATACATACAAGGTTTCGTAACCGGGGAATTCTTCCTCATGGTTCTGGAAAATAAGCCTGTAAAAGACGTAAACCACTGTGCAGTCTGCCGTCATACCATCCTTGGTATATATCTCGAGAGTAGAATAATGATCAATATATTTGGCTGTCTCTTCGATCTTTAACAGAGTGTTCTCCGGCAGGCTGTCATAGATACTCAAAATGGTTTCCGTATCCCCTAGTGCCATGGCATTATAATACGTGGCAACCAAGGAGTAAAGCTCTCCTCCGTCATTGGCCAAGAGAGGGACTACCTCCGAGACGGCGGAAGACGTACTCTCCTCTGTACTCGCCACGGATACGGGCTCCCCCGAAATTTCCTGCGGCTCTTCCTCCCCTCCGTTCCTCATACCCAGGGCAAAGACCACCGTAATTGCTACCGCCGCCGTCAAAATCACCGGAAAAACGATTTTGCAATGTTTTAATATATAATTACCCAGCAAAGACATCTTATCCTTCATAACCGATACCTTTCATTAGATGCAAAAAGCCGCAAGCGGCTCTTCTGAAAACTGTTTATTAACAAATCAAGGTGATGTAAGTGCACCCGACAGGAATCGAACCTGCATTAAAGGCGTCGGAGGCCTTCGTTCTATCCGTTAGACTACGGGTGCAAATATTACAAAATTGTTACATCACCTTGATTATAATATCATAAAAGTTTCGATATGTCTACATAGAAATTTGGAAATTTAATAGAAAGTGTAAAAATTCCGCTTTTATAATACAATTTTGACATTTTCTTCGCGGAAATCATAATAATACAGGCTGTCGGAAAGCACTTCTTCCGGTGCCACCTGTGTTCTGTTGACCTCAGCAATCATATCCTTTAACCGTTGGGGTGTTTCCGAGCCTTGCTCGGCAAGAAGGATCACCTCATGGATTGAGCTGGGAAGAAGATAGAAGTTTCTTTTTTCTGCTGCTAACCGTTTCAGCAGTCCGGGATATAAGATACAGGAAGCGCCCTGGATACGTTGTCGATTGGTCAAAACCCAAAGAGGGGTGTCCGTAAATAAACTCTCCCTCTCCTCTTCCTCCGGCAACGAACCCGAATATTCTTCCTCCTCCATCATTTCCCGCAGAACCTGCTCCATAGAGTCATATCTCCAAGGAAATAATTCCGGTGTATTTTCCTGTGCCAGATTCATCAGCTTCTTTGTATTCGTATGCCATAGCTCCATATGGGAATTGCGGATCAAAATAGTTCCCTCCCCCAGAGCCTCCCCGCTGTAGGCATAGAAGAAACAGATCGCCAAGTCCAGAAAAGGTATGTACGGGATCTCCTGAAGCAGCTCCTCATTTCCCTTCTGCCGGATTAATCGGTAGCATATTCTCTCCGAAACCTCGTCAAAATTCCCGAAAAATCCGATATCAACCTTTGTCTTTGGCAGATCTTCTCGGTAAATCTTTATAAGCCTTCTCACAATCTCTGCCAGTGTAACACCCGACACATAAGCCTCCCAAAAAGGTTCCAGATACAGCGTCGGTATCACATTCCGGTCATCATTCAATATCAGCAGCCCATGCAGCATTACTCCGTTATTTTTCTGCACCTCTCTGACCTCCACCTTATAAGCCTTTCCCAGCTTCTTTTCCACCGCATCCCGCACTTTACCTGCAAATTCATTCATTTCCATACATTTTCCTCCTTTTATGTTCCGGTTATGTCGTTTTCAGGACACAAACCACTCAAACAAAACGATTGCATATTACATTTTTAGACAACAAAAAAGGCAAGGACACTTCCGTAAAATGTCATTGCCTTACAAGTTTTGATAGCAAAATATGTTAACAACCTATACTCTGGACAGATATTCACCCGTTCTGGTATCGATCTTAATCTTATCGCCCTGCTCTACGAACAGAGGAACGGCAACCTGTGCACCGGTCTCCACAATAGCGGGTTTATTTGCGCCGGTAGCGGTATCTCCCTTAAATCCGGGCTCTGTCTCCGTAATCTCCAGCTCTACAAACAGAGGAGGTTCCACGGAAAATACACTGCCGTTATGGGAACAAACCTTGCACATCTCGTTCTCTTTCACAAATTTCAACGCATCGCTAACCGCTTCGCTGTTCAGCGCTATCTGCTCATAGTTCTCATTGTCCATAAAGTAAAACAGGTCTCCGTCAGAATACAGATACTGCATATCTTTTCTATCAATACGCGCCTGAGGGCATTTCTCGGTGGGACGGAAAGTTTTCTCAACCACGCCGCCGCTCTTGATGTTCTTCAGCTTTGTCCTGACAAATGCCGCACCCTTACCAGGCTTCACGTGCTGGAATTCAATAATCTGGTATACATTATTATCATACTCAATTGTTATACCATTTCTGAAATCACCTGCAGAAATCATATTTATAATCCTCCTATGCTATTCACAATATAATTCCATCATAGTTTAATATAAAATGGTATTTATTTCAACTATTTTCTAAAAAAAATTTAAAATACTTGTTCCCGCGGACAAGTTACATAAGTAATTTCCGCATGGCCGAACCGTTACACAATACCGTTTTCACCGACAATAAAATCAATTGCCTGCAGATATCCGTCCAGCCCCTGCCCGTAGATCTGTTTGTCACAGACCGGAGCCGTGACGGATATTTTGCGGAACTCTTCCCTCTGTGTAATATCGGAAATATGAATCTCCACCTTCGGAACCGTAATGCTCGCCAATGCATCTCTGATGGCATAACTATAATGCGTGTAAGCGCCGGGATTGATCACGATTCCCTCCGTGCCGTCAAAATATGCCTCTTGAATCCTGTCAATAATAGCTCCCTCATGGTTGCTCTGAAATACCGTAATGTCACAGCCCGTACTCTCCGCCTTTTTCCGGATCAGCTCCAGCAAATATTCATAATCCTGCGTTCCGTATACACTTTTCTCCCGGATACCCAGAAAATTTAGATTCGGGCCGTTTATCACCAAAAGCTTCATCTTTCCCATCTCCTCCATAATTCGATCCGCTATCTCTTCCACGGTCAATCCGTCCCCGTCGATTATCTTATCCGCACATGCCTCATAGGCCTCTCTCCGGCTCTCCATGAGCTGCCGGATCCGCCCCAGAGGATCTGCACACTGCAAAAGCGGTCTTGTGGTATCTTCCTTCAGCCGATGATACACTGTCTCCGGTGTAACACGCAGATAGACCACTTTTCCAAGCTTTCTTAACAGTTCCCTGTTCTCCTCTCTGACCGGAGTTCCGCCGCCCACGGAATAAATCCGTGAAAACTTTTGTTCTCCCAGCTCCGCCAGCAAATCCGTCTCCATCTGCCGGAAGGCTTCCTCGCCCTGTTCGTCAAATATGGCTCCGATGCTTTTGCCCTTCCGGCGCTCTATGAGCTTGTCCGTATCCTCCACCCCCTTCCGGAGCATATAGGATAGCTTTAATCCCACCGAAGTTTTACCGCTTCCCATAAATCCGATTAATACCAGATTTTCATTCTTTCTCATTCCGTCACGCCGTCCCCGTTTCTTCTCTCTATTTTACTCTTCCGGCGGTCTGCCTTTGCCAATCTGCTTCCCCTATTCCGCCGCCGTTGTCTGCCTTTGCCAATCTGCTTCCCCTATTCCGCCGCCAACCGGCTCGTCAGCCGGTCATAGATTTCCTCCGCAAGCTCCTTGTCCACCGTTTTGCCCGTCCACAATTCGTATGCAATAATCCCTTGATACAGCAGCATTTTCATTCCGCCGAAAGCCCTGCCCCCATGGATTCTTACCATTTGCATAAACCGTGTGTCGGCAGGATTAAAAATCAGATCATAGCCGGTATGGATTCTCTCGTAAAAGGCATCCTCTCTGATGATGACATCTTCCGTATGGGGGAACATTCCCACATTGGTAGCCTGAACCGTAAGATATTTTTCCCCTTTCGGCAGCCGGTCAAAGGCTTCCAAAGGCATTGCCCTTACCAGCCGTTTCCCGGCAATGCCGTTTACCTCCTCCGCCACCAGTTCCGCTTTCTCCACGCTGCGGTTCAGCATCAGGATTTCGGCAGCCTCTTTCTGCGCCAGCAGCATGGCAACCGCCCTCGCCACGCCTCCCGCACCTAATATCAATACCTTTTCTCCCGCTATTTTAACCTCATCCTCGCACATGGCGCGGTATAGTCCCGGCATATCCGTATTATATCCCTTATACCCCTCTTCCACGCGCACCAGCGTGTTCACCGCTCCGATCTGCTTTGCCAGAGGATCTATCTCTTTCAAAAAGGGGATCACTTCACTCTTATAGGGAACCGTTACGTTCAAACCCAGAAGATTCAAAGAAAAAGCTCCCCTCACCGCTTCCCCTACATGCCCTGAAGGGACACGAAACGGGACATATACCAGATTTTGCCCCAATTTTTCCGATAAGGTATTATGTATCACCGGGGACAGTGTATGTTCCACCGGATTTCCCAAAAGCCCGCATGTGCGGGTATATCCGTCAATATTCATTTTTTCCTCCATTCCGAAGCATTTTACGCTGAAGAGGCGAGCGAAATATCAGATTTCGCTCTGCCATCATGGAATTTGTGACGTTTCGGCACAAATTCTTCATAAGAGGGCGTGTATCCCCTCTTTGCACATAACAATCAATATTTGGGAGTTTACATCCAAACTTCCAGACATACCGCCATTGGCTGCACAAACAATCAATGAACCGGTGCAAAACCAGAAAGAATATTCTTCTTTCAACCGATTACGCTTTTTTGCTTCGATGATAGAAGAACAACACGATTCGTTCCAGACAGCGTTTCAATACAATCTGGATCTCCTCCTTTGGATGAATGGGCTTCACCAGATAAGTGACGATTCCGGCCTTCTTTGCCCCCCAGACATCCGTAAAAAGCTGATCTCCCACAAACAATGTAGTGCGTGGCACCGTCCCCATACGTTCCATAGCCTTCTCGTATCCTTGTCTGCCGGGTTTCCCCGCTTTGAAAATATAGGGCGAGCCAACACCCTCATGGAACATCTTCACCCGCGGCTCCTTATTATTTGACAAAAGCATGGTTTCGTATCCCATGGCTCTGAGCCGCCGGAACAATGCCGCGGCTCTCTCGTCCGCCGGAGCGCCGTGGGGAACCAGCGTATTGTCAATGTCAAAGATCACTCCCCTGTATCCCTTTCGGTATAAAGCCTGATAATCTATCTCATAAGCACTGTCCACTTCATTGTCAGGATAAAAGCGTTGCAGCATAATACTACCCATACCTTTCCGCAGCCTGCATTTTTACAAATATACTTAAAATGCATTTCTCTCATAAAACTTCTCCGCAAAGTGAACTTCTCCACTTTACGACACTACCAAATGCGCTTGCTCCCGGATCCGGCAGTGCCGGATATACCGCTCTTCCATAGGAATCCACCTATTTCGGAAATTGTTCAGCATTTCCGCCCCGTTCCGCTCTTCGATCCGCCTCAGCTGTTCCTGTGGTTCCACATGACAGAACACCCGCAAGCCCATATAATCTCCGAAAACGGGATGGCAGCTGTATGCCCCTTCCACAATCCTTAAACGTCCCTCTTTCACTGTCCGCTCCGCGCCCGGCCTCATTGTCCCGCAGTCAAAACAGCGATAGCGAAATTCCCGGGGATCCTTTATGCGGGTGAGCACCTCCTCCATAAAGCGTTCGTAGTGCACATTACCGCCGGGCTCCTCCAAACGCTCCGGCCTGCGCAGTTTGGGCGGAAGGAAAAAGTCATCCATATGCACTGCACCGGCTCCCGTCACCCTCATAAGCCGTTTTGCCAGAGTGGTCTTGCCGGACGCACACCGACCGTCGATAGCAATAATTTTCCCCTCCTGCGGCAGATCCGCCGCCGCCTTTAAAACCGGCAGCATGGAGATATACCGGGCGCTGACCAGCCGGTAAGCCGGCCGCTCCTTGGCGCGGTAATTTTCGCTGTGATGCACTGCCTCCGGCCGACAAAGGGGGTAGTGCCCCAGAAAGCCCTTCCATTGTTCCATGGGGATAGAAACCGCTCCCTCCCTCACCAGCAGCTCCACCGTATCCAGACATTCCCGGAACATCTCTTCCCCGCCCTTGCAGGCATCCGCCGCCGTGTCCGCGAACATACGAAACAGCCACTCCAAGGGCATTCCCTCCCTTTTCCATGCCGCCAGATTTATGCGGCACATACGGGGATGAATCTGCTCATAGAGGGCGGTTTCGTCCGGCTCCAAAGCTTCATATTCTTTTTCCAGATATTGACGGGCCGCAGTCTCCTCCCGCAGAAGATGCTCCGCGCCAAAAGCCGCCTGATAGCAAAGCTTCACTGCATCCTGAGCACCCATGGACGGATGCTGCAGGTTCTGTGCTATAAATAACTCTCTAAAGTCCAATTTTTTCCACTGCTTCCTTTACATAATCCGAAAGCTTTCTGCTCTCCACTCCCATTACCGATGCATTGCACCGGCTCATGGGAATCAACACAATTTCGGCTTCACTGGAGGACACCGCCTCCGCCATTTTGGGGGTGATTTCGCCCAGCATGGCATTTGCCATGACAATGCCTATGGGACCTGCGATCACATCCGCCTGACGACTGTTGTAAATGACCGCGTTCTCTCCCGTGGCCCCCAGCGCCGTCCCGCCTCTCATCATATTGGCCGTGGCCACGGCATTCGTCCCCACGGCAATCAACTCCGCCTCAGGATAAGCCTTGTGCAATTCTTCCACAAGGCTTCTGCCCACACCGCCGCCCTGACCGTCCATAATCATTATTTTCAAATCAATGTCCCTTCCTGTCTTCGTATCCTTTTCCTATATATGCTCCCCATTCCACGGCATGGACGTTTATTCGTCCTTTTCCACACCATAAAACCGAGTTCGGTGGCATAGTTATTGTTCGATCCGATCCCGTATTTCCTGCATCTGGTAATCCAGAGCCTCAATGGAAACCGCACAGGCTCTCAGCTGCCGCTCAATCTCGTCGGTATTGTGAATATCTTTCTTATATTTTAGTTTATGCTCCAGACTCGCCCAGAAATCCATGGCGATGGTACGGAACTGGACTTCTACTTTAATATATTTTTTCTCATCCGCCAAAAATATCGGCACGCTCAAGATAAGATGCAGACTCCTGTATCCGTTGGTCTTCGGTGTCTTGATATAGTCCTTCCGCTTCAGCAGTATAATATCATCCTGCTTGGTCAAAAGCTCCGCCAGACGATAAATATCATCCGGAAAGGAACAAATGACTCTGAGTCCGGCCACATCCGTAATATGATTTTGGATGTTTTCTATGGTAAAAGAATACCCCTTTCTCTCCAGCTTTTTGTATATGCTTTCCGGTGTTTTCAACCTGCTCTTAATGGACTCAAAAGGATTCCTCTTATATTCCTCGGAGAACACGGCATTTAAAACCTTAAGCTTCGTCTCCACCTCCATAATCACGGAACGGTATTCCATCATCAGCGTATTAAAGGGTTTTGCCTTGCTTAACCTCTCCGCCTGCATCTGTATAATCTGGGACTGTTTTTTCAGCGTTTCCGCCTGTTCTTCCACCTTCTGCTCCAGCTGCTTTTTATAATTGAACAGTTCCACCGCATTTCTGACCCTGTTTCTCACTATGGAAGCCTCATAGGGCTTGTGGATAAAATCGGATACTCCCAGCTCCAAGCATTTGTTTTCGATTTCCACCGCGTGTTCACTGCTGATAATCAGCACGGGAATCCGATCGATCCATCCCTCCTCCTTCATCCTCACGACTACCGTAAACCCGTCCGTCTTGGGCATCTGCAGATCCAAAAGGAGAGCGGCAATACTGTCATGCTGTTCCTGAAGCTTTCGCAGCGCCTGTTCCCCATCCTCGGCTGTCACCACTATATAATCGTCCTTTAAGATCTCATGAAGCAGCTCACGGTTGATCTCCGTATCGTCCACCACCAATATCTTCTGCATCTCTATACCCGCCTGCTCTGTTCTGATTGTAAATATTCCGTACCTGAGAATCTCTTTCACCCCATGAAAGAAATTCCCGGCATATTCGAACATTTCTATTCTATCATAAATTGACAGA
>Ga0137308_102078_pt1 | contig 15286 bp, 8 predicted proteins | sample Inofrocosms_June_FD_97181 | JGI IMG/M metagenome (GOLD analysis project Ga0137308, IMG submission 97181) | Mouse cecal microbial communities from Vienna, Austria - N-Acetylneuraminic and N-Acetylglucosamine D2O microcosms_June | ecosystem: Host-associated > Mammals > Digestive system > Large...
GGACCAGGGAAGAGCAGACCATCAGTGAAGAGATCACAAAAACCATCCATTTCCGGTATGACCGGGCAGGCCGCCTGAAGGAGAAGCGGGAGCTGGCTGCCGGATGGGCAGGGGAAGACTTCAGAAAATCCGTCCAGGCTGCAGTGACCACCTACAGCCATGATGCAAACGGAAACATAACGGAAATCCGCACACCGGAAGGGGGCCGGATCTTCCGGGAATACGACCTGCGGGACCGTCTGGTCTGCGAGCGGACTGTGGATGAAAAGAACGGCATCGACCGCAGCATCCTCGTATCCTATGACCGCGCCGGGAACGTAGTCTCCCTGCGCCGGAAAGGAGCGGATGGCCGGGAGACGGAGACCACCTGCCAGTATGACCTGAAAGACCGTTTAGTCCAGGCCAGCAACATGGAAGGTGCCGTGTTTGAGTACCATTATGACCTTAATGACCGGCTGGTAGAAGAGAAACGTCCCTCCGCAGGCCATACCCAGGGGACAGGGACATGGAACTACCGGTATGACTGTATGGGCCGCCTGACCGAGCGGAGGAACCCTGACGGCCAGCTGGAGGAACGGAACCAGTATGACGAGATGGGACGGAGGACCGTCCAGAGACTGGCAGACGGGGAAGAGTTCCATTTTCACTACGGGGCCGGAGCCAGGGAACTCCTTTCCGGCATCAGCAGCACCGGAAGCAGAAAGGAAGGCAGGAACCTGCAGACCTACCGCTATAACAGCCGCGGCCAGGTCACCGGGATCGCAGACGGCAACGGAAATGAAACCGGTTATGTTCTGGATGCCTGGGGAAAACTGACGGAAATCCGGGCCGCGGACGGAGGAACGGAACAGTATACTTATGATTATGCAGGAAATACCACCTCAACTACAGATGCAAACGGGGGAACCATCCATTACCGTTATAACAGCCAGGGGAAGGTATGCGAGATCACGGACCAGGAAGGATTAAAGGAACGGTTCGTGTATGACCGGGAAGGGCGGCAGATTCTTTCCATTGACCGTCTGGGCAACCGGGTGGAAACAGAGTATAATATAGACGGGAATCCGGTACGGCGGACCAGCTGTGACAGCCGCGGAAAGAACCGTGACGTGCAGACCTGGGAATATGACTGCCTGGGATATGTAAAGCGGGCAGTGGGCGGGAGATTCAGCTACCGCTATGAATACCGTCCGGACGGGAAGCTCCTGTGGAAGGAGTCTTCCGGACGCACCGTACTGCGGTACACCTATTTCCCGGACGGCAGCATAAAGACCATGACCGACGGAAGCGGGAAGACCCTGTCCTACGGATATGACCAGGCAGGAAGACTCACTTCCGTGGCAGATGAAAAGGGGGAAATCGCAGGACACACCCGTACACCGGGAGGAAAGGTGAAGGAAATCCGCCACCGGAACGGGGTAAGGACCGCCTACGAGTATGACACAAAGGGCAACATCCTCCGCCTGCGGACAGAAACCGGGGACGGGGAAACTATCTGCGATCTGCGGTACGCCTATGATTTAAACGGGAACCGGACCGCCAGAACCGGCACCCTGGACCTTCCGGACCGCTGCGGCGAGATATCCCGCCAGGACCGGAAGACACGTTACCGGTATGACAGCATGAACCGCCTGACTGCCAAGGCTGCCGGGGAGGAAGAGATCTGCTACCTTTACGATCTGTGCGGAAACCGGCTGGAAAAGCGGAAAGGGGGAATGAGAGAGAGATACCGCTACAGCCGGAAGAACCAGCTGACCAGGCGTGAAACAGAAGAAAGTGTTTGGAACTACACCTTTGATCCCCAGGGCAACCTGGCCAGGGAGACCGGCCCGGCGGGGGAGCGGCAGTATCTGTATGATGCAGCCAACCGCCAGATCCGTATCCTGGTCGGAGGAAAGGAGATCCAGGAGAACCGGTATGACGGGGAAGGACTCCGTGCCGGTGTGACTGTGAACGGGACGAGTACTGCCTTCTTGTATGCAGACGGAAATCTGTACGGGGAACTGGATGAAGGAGGCAGGCTGACCAGCCGCTACATCCGGGGAGCCGGACTGGCAGGCATGGAATACCAGGGGAAGCTGTACGCAGTCCACCGGGATGAACAGCTGAGTACAGGGTGGATTACCAGGAAGAACGGAACCCCTGAAAATGCCTATGAGTATGATGCCTTCGGAAAGCTCCTTGGCAGCCATGGGAACATACCCTGCCGCCTTCTATACAGCAGCCAGCAGTATGATGCGGAGACGGAGCAGTACTATCTGCGTGCCAGATATTATAATCCGGTAATCGGACGGTTTATGCAGGAAGATGCTTACCGTGGGGACGGCCTGAACCTGTATGCCTACTGCGCCAATAATCCGGTGATGTATTATGATCCCAGTTGAAGAAAGCAGTGACTGTAACCATGGGGCGGATGTGGAGAAGAATGCGCAGAAGGAGAACATTATCGACCGACAGTATTTGAATCCTTGAACTACCCCCGTTATTTGAAAGTATGGGATTTGATCTAAACAATACATGGATTGAATTGTATGATATAAAAACAGATAGTTCAGGCCTTGTTGAAGGTGTAGCAATGTCATATACAAAGATGTCAGGGGGAAAAGAGAAGTGAATAAATTCGAGTTCGAGAGTAATTTGATCCAGGTTTTAAATGAAGGATGTGAAATTCCTCAAAACGTAAGATTTATTATTACTACTGATCCAGAAATGGATAAAAAACACAACTCAAAAGATGATTTTATGAGGTTAAATATATTTAGTGAGAATAATATAAATGGAAGGTTATTTGATATTGAACAAATTGTACAGATATTTTCTGGCTTAGCACCTTTATTTCCACTCTGGATCAAAGTATACTTTAAAAAATCAGGTGTGGTTGAACTGAAAACCAGCTTAAGATTTCGTAAACCGAGTGAGATAAAGCATAAAGAAACAGGACATCCTCCCTTTGTTGTTTGTAAAAATATATGATCATATGTAAAGAATAAAGTTTGTTGATCCTCCTATGTTTTATCCCACATGCTGTTTTTGTTTGCGTTAAACATACATTATCAGTGTATAGATTTTTATGGACAGCAGGTATGAATATGACCTAAACGGGACCGGATAGCCATGGGCGGGACAAAGAAAATCCTCAAATAGGACAGATGGAACCTTATATGAAAATGTATCAAGTTTCATTGTCGGGAGATCCCATTACCGTTATCAATATCGGTCGGAAGTAAAACTCTTGTGTAAGTAAACTCTCGGCCACGCCGCGTTACACCTATTATCTGGATGGCAGTGTAAAGACCATGACCGATGGCAGTGGTCGGGTACTGTCCAATGGGTTTGACCATTGGGGAGGCCCGCTGCAGCTGTTCATGCCGGACGGAACGGCCACAGGGCGTGTGAAGGGCCTGGAATCAAGAGATGAGTACAACATTAAATAATGCTGGTATAACAGATACGCCAGATAATAATCAAATGATAGTGGAGAACTTGTTGGAAGCTGCTAAAGAGGTAAAAGAAGGCCATACAGAAATCATTAGTTATTTATCTGGGCCATTTGGTAAAGTATAGGTAGTTAGCAGATGGAAAATACTGGATGATGGAACGCCTTATCTGGCAACAGTTATTCTTAAGTCCGTCAAGTAGGAGGTAGAGATATGGAAGAAGATTTAGCGTATATAAAAAATTTAAAAGTCGATGAGCTAATAGATATTGTTTCAAATATCTGGGGATTTGAGGAAGCAAGCGAAGCTTTGTTTCAATTGGAAAAAGAGAATCCGCAAAAAGCTTTAGAATTGGGAATAGAAATACTTGAAAATGATAAAGGTGATGACTATTTACAAGCTAGTGTATGGGATATCATTTTCAATCTAGATCCAGACACAGTTATAAATAGTCTGAAGAAAAGAAAATTGGGTAAAGTTTTATTATATGAGGTACTTAAAGAATTAAATAGCGGATTTTATGTAAATGAAATTAGGGATCTCACAGAAGCAGTTATAAATAGAATAATTAATGACTATAATGATTTGACAAAAAATCAGGATGATGAATTAAGCGCAGAATTAAGAGAATTTACTGAAAAGATTAACATATAATCAGGTATTCTGTTATTCTTTCCGCCCAGCTTTGCTGGGCGATGTTACTCTTCTGGGTGGCATAAAGCCACCCAGCCTTTAACCCGCACACCTTTCGATCCTGGCAATATCGGCGGATTTGGAGAGAAATACCTCTGTCCCACAGCGGTCATACTGGACTGCTGGACCCAGAAGCTGGGAGAAATCACGATTGAACATAAGCCGGCAGAGTTTCATAAGCTGACCAGAAAAGTCAACCGTTTTGTAACAGAGGAAAAGACAACCATCTATGGATTAAAAAGAGCAGAAGTCATCCGTTATATTCGGGGGAATGGCCTGACGGGTCTGGGATACCGGGGAAAGCTTTATGGAGGCCATCGGGATGAGCAGCTGAGTACGGGATGGGTGGCAGGAGAAACCGGAGTCCCTGAAAGCGCGTATGAGTATGATGCCTTTGGGATGCTCCTGGGGAGCCATGGGAATATCCCAAACCGGCTCTTTTATGGAGGCCAGCAGTATGATGTGGAAACAGAGCAGTACTTTCTGCGGACCAGGTGTTATAATCCAGTGATTGGGCGCTTCATGCAGGAGGACACCTACCGTGGGGATGGGCGATTGTATGTTTTTTAATGTTTAAAATGAAAAAACTTGTAAAGTGCTGTGCAAATGTATTAGTTGTTAATTATAATGCTGAAGGTAATAATGTTGATTGTATTATTTCAGACGCTTTTGTTTACAATTGAAAATCCCAATATGCTATAGATCGTTTATATTGGAGGCTGGAATAGCAGGCATAAATGATTTTGGAAATAGAACAGGTATGTTATTTAAGATATCTTCTATGTTTCAGAAGACTGAATGGCAGGGGATGTTTTGTTATGAAGAAGCCTTTTTGGCAAAAATTCAGAGATATATAGTATAAAAATATTAGGGGAACTTAAAAATGGCTGGTATATAAAAGAACAGGTAGGGAAAATATGATTATAAGACATGAAGGAGTATCAATATCAAGCGGAAAAAGGGTAATAGGGTATGCTGTCTGCATGGACGGAAAAAACTACATTTTTTTTGAAAGCGGCCGCCGGGTACAAGTGAAAGCAGCTTCTATTGTTCCCACACAGGAAGGGCTGGTTGACGCAATGGCGACAGTACAGATTGAGGAAAACGTGCATTCTTTGTACTGTTTGGGGTTAAGTGAGCACATGTTAACCGAATTGAAAAACCATGGGGTCAGGTATCTGGAAGATCTGCTGGAATGGGGAAATGAGGATTATAATAAAATAAAAGGTCTCGGCCCGCAAAAGATAGCAAAGATCCAGAGTAAAATAAAGGAGCTGGGCTTATAACCGATATAATTAAAACAGTTTAGACAAGTCTGTACGTTTACCGCACAGAATGTACGAATACATAGTGGTCGCGGGCATACGGCCCTCTACACGGCCTTCTGGTCGGTCCCTATAGGTGCCACTGGTGTATGGGACCGCCGCAGGCGATTTTAAATGGCCGTATGCCGTAACAGTTTAAGGGATATCTGAACGGTTACCATAAATACCATAATAAATGAAAAAAGACAAGCATAATTATTGCGGTATGTCTCAATTGGATGGTATAATACAGATCAGGCATAAAGTCGATATGAGCAGCATAATGCGCTTATACGGTTCTTTGAAGAGATGGGAAATAACGGGACTAAAATACTCCCTGATATTACCCATGTTCCTGCAAAATATGTTTAGGCTAAGGAGACTGTCATGCTTGATATAGCAGTATGTGAGGATGAGCGGTACCAGCAGGGCGAACTGGAAGAAATGCTGTATGCCCTGGGTAAGAAGCTGGGGATTTTACTGGAAGTCAGTGTTTATGAACATGGAGAGTCCCTGCTGGCAGAAGTGGACAAAGGGTTCTGCTATGACATTGTTTATCTGGATATTGAGATGGAGGGTATGAATGGAATATGCGTGGCTGAAGAACTGAGAAACCGGGACCGTGCTGTCCAGATTGTCTATGTGACACACCATGAAGGTTATATCTGGCAGAGTGTTGGCACGATGCCAAGCGGCTATCTTGTAAAACCGGTGAATCCGGAGGAATTTGAGCGGGTTTTTCGGAAAATCACTGGCTGGATCCAGGACAAGGATGCCTACTACCGTTTCACCAGCGATAAAACCCCTGGAAAAGTGCTGCTGAAGAATATACTGTATTTTAAGAGCAGATTACGGCAGGTGGAGATTGTCTGTAAAGATGGGAATTACCTGATCTACCAGAAGCTGGACCAGATCCAGCAGGAGCTGGAAGCAGAAAACCAGAAACAGTTTTTAAGAATCCACCAGTCTTATCTGGTTAATTATAACTATATCTGCCACTTCGGACACAACTGGGTGGAACTGGAAACGGGACAAAAGCTTCCCATGAGCCATGGCAGGAGGGGAATGGTTGAAAAACGGCTGGGAGGGGCACAAGTGTGGATGTGAAAGGCACGGTTCAGGCCATATCATTAACCTTGTATAACGGACTGCTGATAAAGATGTATCTGGATGCATTTCTGGAGAGAGGAGGCTGGAAAAGGAGTATCACAGGCTGGGGACTGTTTTTTGCGTGGGAAATGGGAAGGGTCACCCAGGTGTTCCATATAGGGAGTCCGGGGATTCTGACACGGCAGAATCCGGGATGGAATCTGTTTACAAATATGGTGGTGCTGGGGGCAGTCGGGTTGTTTTCTTATACCGGGGAGGCAGGCAAACGCCTTCTGTTCCCGGTTATTTATGTTGCCCTGCTTACGGTGGTGGAGGCGCTGGTGGTGTTCGGCATGGAATATGCCGGGGCGGGAGCTGCACCAGTTGCCATATATTTCCTGGTCTCCAATATTGCCATGCTTATGCTGGTTCTGGGAATACGGTATTTTGTGAAGGGGAAATCACTGGACACTGTTCCGCATTCCGGGAGCCAGCTCCTTCTGCTGTCTGCCTGTGTGGGGACTGTCCTTTATTATTCCTTTTACCGTCTGGCCTATGGGGCAGGAGCAGACAGTGTGGAGAGGATACTCTGGCTGTGTATCAGTGCCCTGATGCTGCTGGCCCTGAACCTGTGCATTTACCCCATTTACGGAAAACTGGCGGAGGCCGTGTGGACCCAGAAGAACAATTATGAATACAGAAAACAGATTGAGCTGTACAAAAGCCAGAGAGAGCTGGAGCGGAATGCAGGGGAAGAGATTGCGCGGATCAGGCATGACCTGAAGCAGGAAGTGATCTACCTGTCCAGTCTTTTAAGGCACCAGGAATACGGGAAGATGAAGGAAGTCCTGGATTCCCTATATGGGGAACTCCAGGAGTATACTTATGCAGAAGGGATAAGCGGAAACCTGGCCCTGGATTCACTGGTCAGCCATCTTACCCGGGAGGCGGAAACACACAGAATTGAACTTGATCTGGATATCCGCATAAATGGGGAGATGAAACTGGAGGATACCGAACTATGTGCACTGGCCGGCAATCTGTTCGACAATGCGGTAGAGGCATCAGGAAAAATTCTGGAAGAGCGGAAAATCTGGGTAAGTGTTTCTTATGAAAAAGGCTACCTGCAGTTTCAGGTAAAGAACCGGTATAATGGCAGGATACAGAGAGAAGGGAAAACAATAAAAAGTGATAAAGAGGGGTTCCACGGTTTTGGGCTCCGGTCCGTAAAAAGGATTGTACATAAATATCATGGAAACATGGAGATTTTAGAAAGTGATAAAATATTTGCAGTAAAAATCACGGCATTTTGTTGAAAATGGCTGAAAGGTGAATCATCAGGATGGTTCACTTTTTTGTTTGTAAATGACATATTTTTTGTTAAATATTACTTAATATAATAGAATCTTAGATATGCATAGTAGAGTGGAGGTGAAAAACAAGAAATACGAGAAAAAGTAAGTGTTAAAAAATACCGGTTTACAGATAAAAACATACATGCTGGACAGATGGAAACATAGCGCTGGGAAAAGATATTTTTTTCCCGGCGCTTTTTTTAGTTTAACCGTTTCCCTGGTGTTTATTCGGTGCCGCGGTCCGCCTCTCCGGGTTTGAATTTAAAAACCCAGACCCGGAGGAACAGAAATGAAAAATTATAAGGACAGCGATTATGCCCTTAATAAATACAGCAGGGGTATTGTGTACCAGTTCGCGGATGGAACCAGAGAAGTCACACTGGAAGACTTTCTGAAGGAGAATCCCCATAAAACCGCAGAGGATTTTGAGATCATCAAGGCCTTATCAGATGAAATTTACTATCAGCAGGACCGTCAGGAGCACCGGACAAACCGCCGGAATGTGAGTCTCACTGGCATGGAAGAAACGGAGCTTCTTTCAGTCCCGTCGGTGGAAACAGAATGGATTCAGCAGGAAGAGCAGGAAAAGGTCTGGAAGGCTGCAGAACAGCTTCTAAAGAGTGGCAGCCTGACAGAAATTCAGCAGCGTCGCTTCCGGCAGTATTATTTCCAGGGGCTCTCCACCAGGCAGATCGCCAGACTGGAAGGGGTTCACCAGCGGGCCGTGTGGGACAGCCTGATGTGGGCAGAAAAGAAATTGAAGAAGTTTTTTGCGAATGACAGATAATTCTATATGATACAGATGAGCAGGGAAGATTAGTTTGGTTTTCCCTGCTTGTTTGTATCTGGGAGATGAATGTTGTGTAGATGTATGAACTGGGAAGAAATCCGGTTCGAGAAAAGTTTGGGGAATGGGAAAGATAAATTATGTAACAGTTCAGATACCCCTTGAACTGTTACGGCATACGGCCATTTGGAATCGGTTCGCGATGGGCCGTATGCCCGCGACCTCTACGTATTCTTACGGTCAGCGCGGTGAACGCGCAGACCTATCTGAACTGTTACCAAATTATTAAAAAAATTAATGAATTAGGGAAAAATAGGTGATTTTTGGAAAAGAATGTGGTATAATTTTTCAAGGGATAAGTAATGATTATCTGTCAGTTATGAAAAATTCCAGATAAATTAGATGGATAGTTGATAACTATTATCTTTATAGTTTCAGGTCAATAGTTCTTAATTATTGTAGATAGTTAACACCGATGATTATTAAAAAAGTAATTAATTTGGAGTAAAAAAATGAATGAAAATATGATGAATCCTTGCTTCTTGCGATTAATTCAAAGCTTAAAAGGAAATTTAACGAAAAAGAAAAAAACTACAGTTTTTATTGGTGCAGGATGTTCTTTGACTTCTTCTACGAAAAATATTACAACATATGGAATTGTACATAGCTTGGTAAAACAATTTGCTATCGATGTTCCTATAACTGAAGATTGGAAAAATCTATATGAAACTTTTGTGAATATTGTATGGAGCAATCAGGGAACCGAAGATCGGATACAGTTATTAGAAGATTATTTTGAAGGAATGTCTCCCTCTGTTGGGTATAAAAATTTGAGATGGTTATTGGAGGCTGGATATATCAATAATATTATTACAACAAATTTTGATCTTATGATTGATCAAGCATTGGATGGTTTATCATATCGTCTAATTGTAGGTAGTATAGAAGAAATGGTAGGAGATGCTCCGGCACAATTCACAGTAATTAAAGCACATGGTGATTTGCGCCATGGGCAACTTCGTTTTGCTCCAGGTGAACTGTCAAAGTTACCAGATAAATTGGCTCAGGAAATAAGAAAAATAACACAGCATACAGTTATTGTAATAGGTTATCGAGGACAAGATATCGGAATATTGAACGCATTGTATGACACGAATACACACAACGCATATTGGATATCCCTGGAAAAGCCGGACCAACTTAATCTTTTTGAGAATGAAGGTATTTATTCTTGGATGAAGGCCAGAAATTCAATGAATAATTTTCTATATGGAAAGGAATTCGGCTGTTTTGACAACATTCTAATCAAAATTAAAAATACACTAATTCAGTTAAAAGACAAGGAAGAGAATTCTAAAAAAGATTTTTTACAGAAAATGTGGAGACAAAGTATTATTTTTGACTATTTCCACTTGAACAAACGATTTCTTGATCTTTTTGAAAAATTATATCATTATTTGGATAAAGAAGTTTCCACATCTTTATGGAAAATTACAGGGCCCTTTTATGCGCCATCGTTTGAAAAGTTGATGCAGTCTGCTTTGACTTTGCTCAACAAAAATGAGATTCTCCCGCCTTATTATTGTATCGAAAACGAGGTAGATGCTCTGATTTTTTCTTTATCTTGTTCGATATGGCTGACTTCGCAAGGATATCCCTATACCTCATCCGAATTATTGAATACGATAAAAAAAGAGTTTGAAAAGGATGAGCCAGAAATTATAATCAGCCCGGATTTTTGGACAGTAATAGAGTTGTTGAGTAATCCGGAAATGTGGAGACAGAAAAGTTGTTGCTCAATTACTTCTGTTTCGTTTTGTTTTAACCAGAGTCGTGATTTTTCAGTGGTACTGAAAGATATTAACTTGTACAATATGCATCAGCTTATTGATATTATGGAGTGTTTACTACTTTTTATGGAAACAAGTGATGGCCAGACTTGCAAACATCTTGTGGCCCAAAATAAACAGATACTGGAAAAACATCTCTGCGAGATTCGAAACAATGATAATAGAATTGTATTAAAAATGTATGCAATTCCTTTGGATTGTTATCAGAATTTATACCTTTCTTTGTTGAAAGGCTATTTTACAGAGCATCTAATTGGAGATAGATTTACATTATATCATGATCCTATTTATGTTGATTTTACAATAGCAGGTTCTAGACTTAATCGTAATATTAATATATGGGAAAGCCTTGTTGAAAAGGCTACAGAGAGTAAAAAAAACTTTATAAAGAATTTTACTCCTGAGCAATATGTTGAGCGTACTTTTACTGATATTATAGTTCATTTCTTGGAATCTGATAATAATGGACTTTTTATTGTCGGTGAAAGCGGCTGTGGCAAAACAGTAGCCTTAAAACAATGGACACAACAGCTAAAACCAGAGAAATATCTTATATATCCCATTTCCGGTCGCGAACAAGATGGTAGCCTGGAATTGGGGGAGGGATACTTTGATAGTATGCTCTACGATAAAAATAAATTAGGACATTTACAGATTATGTTGGAACAGCGTCAGCAGACTTTGTTATTAATTTTTGATGCACTTAATGAAATACAAGGAAAGTTTGCATATGTTATATCAAATTATGGGGCATTGTTGAATTTTTGTGATACCCTAACTAGTCAACATATTAAAAATATAAGACTGATTATTACGTGTCGTCGTGATTCCTATCAACAGCTAAAGAGAAGTAGTAATTTTTCGCCGTCTAATCGCTCATTTTTTTCTGTTATGATAAACAATGAGGTGAGTACAGAATACCCCATGCCATATTTTGAAAAAGATGAAATAGAGGCATTTATAAAATTATATTTCAATACGGAGAATGATTTTAACTATACCACCCTGGCTAAAGAATTTGGAAATTTAATATTTCTTCCAATTAACCTGCGTATGATTTGTGATATTCTCAAAAACAGTCATACATCAAATAATTTTGTAAACAAAGAGTTTGTTTTTGAGAAATGGTTTTTAAACTTACAAAACATAGGAAAAGAAGATGGTTTATCACCAGATGTTATAAACAAAATACTAGATTATAATATACAATATAAATATTTTTCAAACAACAGTGCAGGGCTAAAAACCCATACCTTGAGTGCAATGCTGAAAGGTAATTTTTCCAATGTACTAGCGGTTTATGAATGGTTGACGGTTCATGGTGTATATGAAAAAAATGTTAGTGTTCCCAATTTAGTTCAGTTTTCACATGATAATATTGAAGAATTCTTTTTAACAAGATATATTGAAAAAAATTATAGTACTCAACTTTTTAATATAGATACATTTTTGTTTGAAGAAATGTTAGAACTCTCTATTGTTGAGCATGCTTTACAAAATGTTTTTTATCATACATTTGAAACGGACAAGCTGGAATTTATAAATCTATTTGTTAATGTGATTCGAAAAAATTCATCAACACTTCTTTCTGTTTGCATACAAATCTATTTTGAGATAGCAGCTGTTAATGATGATCAAGGGTACAATTTATTATGGACAATTAATCAGTATCTTTTACAAAAGGATTTCCAAATGCTTGTTGAAACTATGCTTTCTGTTGCGAAGCAAAAATTGGACGTAATAGATAACTTAAATCTATCTGGTATCAAGGTTATTAATCGAATTATTGCCTCTACTAATTGCCGTCAAAATCATAGTCTATATGCATTAGGATTATATCTGGAGGCAAAAGGCCAATACGTACTTGCTTCTGAAAATGAAACAGATAAATACATAAGCGCTTATATAAAATGCGAACAAGCTGAAAACTATATAACAGAAGGTTCGCCTTGTGAATTAGTTGATGACATTCATATATTAAAAGCACTCCTTTTAAGAATTCAAGGACATTTAAATGAAGCAATTCAACAAATGAAAAATTGCTATAGCAGACAAATTGAGTTTGGTTTATATAATGCAGCATGCCAGTCTGCGTTAAATCTTGGGGCTATGTACAGAGAAATGACACAATTTGACAAAGCGCTTGAACTATATGGGTCAATTGATGTTAATATGGTTACAGATGAGACTATCGTTTATCGACTATACATGAATATTGGAATTATCTACAAGAATAAGGTTCAAAATGCCTTGTTTTCAAGAGAAAAAAATATAGATGAAAATATAAATCTTTATAAAACGGCTCTTACACATTTTGATAAAACATGCAAATTTGCAGAAGAACAAGACAACGTTCCCCTGAGATTGGAAATATATGCAGAACTTGTTGAGTGTACATGTGTTGGATATTATTTGAATCTTACAACGATTGAAGAAGCCGTTTCCTGGGTAAATAAAATGGACGATATTATCGGACGATATCCAATTCCCGTAGAACGGATTCAAAATTTAAGAATGCGTTCCAGAGTACTTGTGCTGAAATGTGAATTTTCTGAAGCACTGAAATGTTTGGAAATAGGATATAACATAGCAGTTTCATATAAGCTGCAACTTTTAGCAACAGATTGTTGCAATTTAATTACCGGAATTATTTCTGACAATTTAAATAACGATACATTTATAAATGATGAAATCCTGCAAAAAGGGATGGAATATGGTAAGTATGCTATAAACTATTATAACCAGTTAAAAAATACAAATCATCGATATTTGCAGGATTCCATCCTCAAATATAATCGAATTAAAGAAATATATGACAAATTCTAATCGTCTATTTGCATTCTAAATTGAATAGGCAATGCATCAACGAGCGCCTGGGGCAACGATATTTTTGTTCGTTTTGAAAAAACGTATAGAAGTAATGCTAATAGTTGTTCCAGGCGAATCATTCCATTCGATGTATATTCATACATATAATTGAATCCTAGAGACGGAATGGTATTGGCATCAATCAGATAAATAATATTTTCATAGACTAAAAAATCAAATCGGCAATAGTCGCGTAATTGAAACTTTGATGCAAGTTCTTTCGCGCAATCTTCCAGCCTCCTTTTTAATTGGATATCTTCTACACTACAATAGGTTAAAGGCCGTTCTTCAGCTGGTAGATTTTTTGATTGAAAGGAATATATTGTATAATTCCCATTTTTAGGTACCATCGCTGTAGCACATGTTATAACGTTTAAGCCATTACCCGTGACAGAAACAGTATATTCTCTGGCATTCTGAAGATATTCTTCTACTAAAATTTCAGATAATCCTCGGAATTCCAAAAACTGCTTATCTATAACTAGTTCTGCTTCCTTTGGAGAGAAAACAATGGATTCTGAGCTAATGCCAAGCGATGCTGACAATGTATTTGGCTTAATAATGCTTGGCCATTTAATTCTACTACTTAATAACATATTATATGCTGTTTCTCTCTCGTTTTCCCATAACACGCGAGTAATTATTATATTAGAAAGTCCCATACCGGAACGTTGACTTGTTAGGGCTTTATCATTAAGCAGCATCTGTGTATATAAATCACTGCCAATAAATTCCTGATTATGATAAAGCAAAATTTGATATAAAGCAGTGTTAAAAGCAAATGGAAATTGTTCTTCATGAGTATAATCAAAAACAACATAAGGTAATACGCAATCATAAGTATGTGTCAACAATTTTTTTTCAATTTCGTATAAAGGCAAATCATTATATAATTCAGCCTCTATATTATCAAACGCATTTATGTATGCTACTTGTTTTTTTAATTTTTCATTATATGTTGGAGCATAGCGGCTTGACGCAAGTATTAAAATTTTCATATATCCTCCTTCGATTTATAAAATAGCATATGTATATCTCGTTCCTCAGCTGTATAAAAATCTTTTTGCAATGTTTGCGGATCAATATACGACATTACTTTTGTCATATATGGAAGCATGACTGATGAATTAAAGTTTTTGTTTTCCATAACTACTTGAGCATAAATTAGACATCGCTTATAAAAATAGTCCAGAATCACCGGATTTTTAACATTATACTGTTCAATAAATGCGATGATTTCAATTAATCGTTGAAATGGAATTCTGCAATCCTTCAAGTTGCTTGAACATTCCGGGTTGGTTCTTCGGTAATAATAATGTTTTTCATTGGCCCAAATAATCCTTTCAGCCAAAATCATGGAGGCAAAGAAAAAAGGATTATCTGACCAACTCGCTCCAGGAACTTCAACTAATTTTAATGCATGCTTATTTAAAAAATCTCTCCGGTAAATACAAGACCATATAGAGGGATGATATATTAATAATTCCGGATATTGATGAATTTTAAAAGGATATAAATGAGTCTCAACCTTTGAAGATTGAGAAGGCGATATGGAATGTGTTCCATCCGGATTATCAAAATAGTCCCAATATGCAAATTTTATTATTTCTGCATTTTTAAATCTATCTGCTATATAAAGCATTGATTCATATGTAAATGGATCTATAAAATCATCAGATTCTACTATACTGATATATTCTCCACATGCTAGATCAAATCCCCTATTTACAGAAGCTCCATATCCCTTGTTTTCCTGCTCAACAATCTGGAAGCGTTTATCTTTTGCTGCATATTGTTTTAAAATCAAATCTGAGCGATCTGTAGAACCATCATTAACACAAATAATTTGTAAATCCGGATAAGTTTGCTGCATGATGGATTCAAGACATTGTTCGAGATAACT
>Ga0137308_102079_pt1 | contig 15281 bp, 7 predicted proteins | sample Inofrocosms_June_FD_97181 | JGI IMG/M metagenome (GOLD analysis project Ga0137308, IMG submission 97181) | Mouse cecal microbial communities from Vienna, Austria - N-Acetylneuraminic and N-Acetylglucosamine D2O microcosms_June | ecosystem: Host-associated > Mammals > Digestive system > Large...
TGTTTGGATTCAAAGCAATAAAGAAGCGTATAGAGCAGATGTAAAAAACAGTATATATGAAAAAGAATATGCAAAGAACTATATATCAGACATTGCATTTGATAAAGAAAGAGCAAAGTTACAACCTTTTGAATTTTCTGTAGACATTTCAACGATGGAGACTGCTGCACAGGGCAATGCTGGAAGATGTTGGATTGTTGCGGGATTGAATCTTTTGAGAGAACATATCGTAAAAGGGCTTAGAAAACGTACTCCGCAATCTACAAACTTTCAGCTTTCTTTTGCTTATCTTTGTTTTTGGGATAAATTGGAGAAAGCAAATTGTTTTTTGGAAAAAGCGATTCAATATAGAAATGAATCTTATGATAAAAGAGAAGTGTACTCATGGTTTCAATATGCGGTAACAGACGGCGGGTTTTGGACGAATTTCAAAGAACTTGTAAAAAAGTATGGAATTGTTCCAGCGGAAATAATGACGGAAACATTTCAATCCTCGAATACAGAAGAGATGAATAATCGCTTGAATCATTATTTGCGAAAAATCAGCGCAGAGATAAGAAAGGCAGCTTTGGAGGGACAAAATATAGAGAATATTGTAGAAATAAAAGAGCAGGCACTGAAAAAGATTTTTACTTTTTTGTGCAGATGTTATGGCTGCCCGCCGGATACTTTTACTTATACATTGGAAGATGAAAAGCAAAAGAAACAATACACACCCAAAACTTTCTATTATGATTTTGTAGGAGAATTTTTGGATCAGTTTGTAAATATCATCTCTCTGCCTTATGAAAAATTACCTTTTGGAGAAACATGTATATTGACAGATGTTTTTCAAGTGGCAGGTGGTCAGGAGGAACAGTTTTTAAATCTTCCGTTATATGAATTAAAAGAAAAATGTATCGAACAACTAAAGGCTGGAATCCCTGTGGTATGTATGGCTGATGATGACAAAATGTGCATGGAGGAATTACAGTTGTGGGACGATAATAGTTTTGATTATGCGGCTGTGACAGGCTTTGATTTCGAAATGAGCAGGAAGGATTATTTTCAATTAAAAGCCGGAATTGCAAGTCATTCTATGATGTTAACAGGTGTTCATTTAGGAGAAGATGGAATGCCGAAGCGGTGGAAAATAGAAAATTCTTACGGAACAGAGGGCTTACATAAAGGATACTATATTTGCTCGGATTCGTGGTTTGAAAAGTATGTTCTAAGTGCCGTTATATGTAAAAAGTATATATCGGAAATTAATCGTAAGAAACAGCAAAACAAACATCTTTTCAATATATGGGATATTATGTAATAAGCTGGAGGTAACTTTATGATTCGAGAAGCAACGCAGGCAGACACATTCGCACTGGCAGAATTGGCGGTAAAAATGTGGTCCAATCATACAATATCAGAACTGCAATCAGGATTTCTTGACCTTATTTGCAGTTCTGATGCTGTTTGTTTCATGAAATATGCCGATAATAAAGAAGTTGGCTTTGCACAATGTCAGCTTCGGAAAGATTATGTTGAAGGAACAAGTACCTCTCCTGTTGGATATTTAGAAGCAATTTATATTGAGAAAGAATACAGGCATAGAGGATATGCAAAAGAGCTTCTATCAAAATGCGAAAACTGGGCAAAGGAAAAATGTTGTACTGAATTTGCAAGTGATTGCGAAATTGACAATGATACCAGTTTAGAATTTCATTTATCAATGGGATTTGAAGAAGCAAATCGCATTATTTGTTTTCGAAAAAATATATAAAGCTATGAAAGCAGCGCCAAATCGAAGATTATGGAGGAAACTATGGATTTTTCAAAAGATGAATTGAAAGAAGCCAAAGAAAATACGGAAAGTTAACGCCATTCTTTCTCCTTTGCACAGCACACGCCCATTCCAAAGATGACCAGCAGCACCCCCGCACCAAGAAAACAGGCAGCAGTTCCAAGCGCGGCAATATACGCCGACGCCAATAAGAAAATAATCTCCATCAAATTTCCAGCCATATTTGCCACAGACAAAATTGCGGCCCTCTGCCCCGACAGCCCGCATTCGTCAATATAGGCATTTTCCATGCTGTTTAAAATAAATTCCGGGAAACTCAGCGCCAAAGGGAGCACCACCATAACCAACACGACAAGAACCGGTGCAAAACTTATGGCAAAGGCTATCATAAGCCCCCCTGCAACGAGAATTGCCCAAAACATTGCCCGCTGCCTAGACGCGTTCCCGATACGGTCAAGCAGTCTCTCCGCAAGCATCTGTATCGCAGAGTATACGAGGATAATGGGTGACATCCACGCTTCCTGTATTCCACATGCTAGAAGTTTCTCTACATAAAAGAAATTTATAAGCAGAAACGCCACGGAAAAACACGCCGCCAGAAAGACCATTCGCCGCATTGGCACGTTCCGAAAAATGTGTAGCATCGTGCGGGTGTCACCCTCTTGTATGGGTGTCACATGTCCCGCCATTTGGGGCTCAGGCATCATTCCTGCGGCACAAAAAACCCCAGCACCGCAGGAAACCACTGTCGCCACAAGCAGGACAAGAATTCCGCCAAGACGGTAAAGCACGGCATAGAGCAGCGTACTCACGATAAAGCCAGCCGTTCCAAAATTTGACACACGCGCCACCTTTACAGGATACTGCGCCTCTTGATAGACACTATAAATATACGCGTCCTGTGTCCCTGACAAGAAGCAGGCAGCAAAGCCCTCCGCGACCGCCTCCACAACAAACAGTCCCAAACTGCCTGTCAGATACGCGAGCGCCATAAGTCCTCTCGCCAGAACGACAATGCCCTGCGCCAAAACCATTGTGTTCTTGTACCCAATTCTGTCTGTGAGCATCCCCGTCGGGATTTCAAACAAAAATACCGTCAGCGACAACACCGCTTGCATCACAAAAAACTGTGCCATCGTCACGCCCGCATGGGTCCGCACCAGAAGCGCAACTGGCGCATAAAATACCAAGCCATTGAAAAATGCCAACATTTCAAGTCTGTCTATATTTCGTTTTTTCTTCATTTTAATCTCCTATCATACAAAATCTGAACCCGATGTTTCAGATTTTTATTTTCATACACGCCAAAAAGTACAGATTTTGATGATAGAATTTATGATGGATTTTGTTTTAACACGTGTCTGCGCCCCTCAAGCCCTTCCTGTAAATCACAGACTGTTTTCACACTTGGCAGCAGCTTTAGCCTGTTTGCCGTATTCTGCCTGCATTTTCAGATCTGTTTTTTGATTTATTTTTATTATATCACTACAAGCCGCAGTAGACAAAGATTTTCATGTATTAATTCCAATCGTTTTTGCAATAGCATTGCACGCATAAATATGGTATAATCAGCCTTGAACGGGCTTTAGGCTCACTTTTTACCGAAAGGAGTACTATTTTCTATGGAAACAATCATTGACACGCTGACACTGCCGTTAAAATATGCACGTTTTTATCTCGGTGACGCCCCTGACGCATGGCAGGCATGGTATGACGATAAGGACTGGACCGGCGTCACTCTGCCGCATGACTGGTCTGTCCGCCTGCCCTTTGCAAAGGAATATTCAAGCGGCACAGGATATCTTGCAGGCGGTATTGGCTGGTACCGTATCCATATTGCCCCCAATGAAGCATGGCGGGGAAAGCAAATCCGTGTCCAGTTTGAAAGCGTATACAAAAACAGCCGTGTCTGGTGCAATTCATCCTATCTTGGCGAGCGCCCAAACGGCTACAGTTCTTTTGGCTATGATGTGTCCGATTGCTTCCACTTTGACCGCGATAATATTATCAGTGTGTATGTTGACCGCCGGGAACTGTCGGATTCTCGCTGGTTTACAGGCTCTGGCATCACTGGCGGCGTCACACTGTCCATTTCTGAGAAAATCTATCCTGTCGAGAATGGTATCTTTTTCCACACGCCGCGCATGACGGAGGAAAGCGCTGATTTTGAAATTGTAAACGAACTGGCAAACGCGACAGACCGAAACTGTCTGGTCACTGTCACGAATGTCATCTTTGACACCACGGGAAAACTCGTGGGCGAAGCGGTATCGCAGACCACCATCATGGCGCACAGCACCACGCAGGTTCAAAACACTGGAACCATTGCAGCGCCTGATCTCTGGTCTCCCCAATATCCGTATCTGTACACCGTAAAAACTTATCTTTCTTATCAAAAAGCATATCAGGTACATGAGATGAAAGTCGGTATCCGAAACTATCGTTTTCACCCGGATAAAGGCTTTATCCTTAACGGTGCGCCTGCCATATTAAAAGGCGTCTGCCTGCATCACGACGCAGGCTGTCTCGGCGCCGCTGTGCCCTATGAGGTGTGGACGCGCAGGCTTATCAAGCTGAAAAAAATGGGCTGCAACGCAATCCGCATGAGCCACAATCCCCATATGCCTGCACTGTATACACTGTGCGATATTTTAGGCTTTTTTGTGATTGACGAGGCGTTTGACGAGTGGGAAGGTCCCAAAAACAAATGGTGGCAGGGGCACAATGTCTATCCCCCAAGGCATGAAGGTTACTACACGGACTTTCCTGTCTGGCATGAGCGCGATCTCACCGATATGATACGGCGCGACCGCAATCATCCGAGTGTCATTTTGTGGAGTATCGGCAACGAGATTGACTACCCTAATGACCCTTACTGCCATCCAAGCTTTGACAAAATGACAGGCAACAACGACGCCAACAAGCCAGAATCCGAGCATTTCTACAATGCCCTGCGCCCCAATGCCGAGCGTCTGGCAGCCGTGGCAAAACATCTGTGTGATCTCGTGCGGTCCGTGGACACCACGCACCCTGTGACGCTCGCGGCTGCATTTCCAGAGCTTTCTGCAAATCTTGGCTTTCTTGATGCCATCGACGTTGCGGGTTACAATTACAAAGAAAATCTGTATGCAGCGCATCATATACAGTATCCCGACAAGCCGTTTTTGGGCAGCGAAAACAGCCACCGTTTTCAGGACTGGCTGGCAGTGACGGACAACGGCTATATCGCCGGACAGTTCCTGTGGACTGGCATCGACTATCTGGGCGAGGCGCGCGGGTGGCCCGTCCACGGCTCTGACGCAGGACTTCTGACGCTTGCGGGCTTTGAAAAGCCGGGCTATTACCGCAGACAGAGCTTCTGGGCTGAAGAGCCGGTAATCCATCTAACCACGGTACGCCAATGTGACGACTGCACTGCGCCTTGGGGAGAAACTGCAACAGATGCTTACGCCTGCGAGTTCGCCGCTTCGGGTGAGAGCTGGAACTACTGTCCCGGCGAGCTGGTAACTGTCAAATGTTATACCAACCTCAGCCGCATCGAGTTATTTTTAAACAATCAACACCTCGGCACATACGAAAAGAACCAAGACAAGGACTGTATCATTATTACGATACCATTTGAGCCGGGAACTCTGACTGCAAAAGGCAGCAAAAATGACACCAGTGTCAGTCACAGCCTGTATACAACAATGGCGGCATGCCAGATGTCCGTGCAGGAATACCGCCTTGACCCGGAAATCACAGAGCTGATTGGCAATGCTGTCGGCTCGCACAATCCAGTCCATCAGTTTGAAGTTACACTGCGTGACGGAAACGGCAGGCGGGTCTGTCAAGATGCCACCCTGCTCACTGTGACAGTCGAGAACGGAACACTGCTGGGACTCGAAAACGGTGATCTCGCTGACACGACGGAATACACCGCAAACTATCGCAGGGCATACCGTGGCCAGCTAATCATCTACGCCGCCGACAACGAAGCCACCAGCGCCGATACACCGCTGACCGTGACCGTGCGCGGGGATTTCATACGGACTGAGCGCATCACGGTTTGATTTCCTTGCAGTTTTTCATTCCGCCTTGCCAGCCGTGCCGGGCACAAAGATTTCCCGCCCCAGCTCAACCAGTATCAAAAGCGTGATGGGTCCCAGTATCACGCCGCCCAGCCCGTAATAAATGACCCCTGCGTAGACAGAGATTAAGATTGCAACGGGCGAAAACTTTAACCCGTTCCCCAGCAGCCGCGGCTCGAGAAATTCACGAATGATCACACAGATAAAATACGTCAGCAGAATAATCACGCCGCTTCCAAGCTTTCCGCGCAAAAACGCCATCACACTAATCGGAATCAGCACAATTCCCGTTCCGATAAATGGGAGAAAATCCATAAATCCTGCCAGCAGCCCATAAAACCAGCCCTCTTTGCTGCCGCCCAGATACAGGCCAACGGTCGCCGTAATGCTGATACAGACAAGAATAATCGTCTGCGTTTTCATATAGGTCTTAATCATATTGCCAAGCTTCTTGCCAATGCGCAGAAGGATAGACAGAATATGGTCAATGGCAGGCTCGATCGCCGCCAGATTTAACAACCCCTGCTGCCAGCCCTCTATCTCGCGCGCAAACAATACAACGCAGATAAAACTCACCACCACAAACGTCCCTGCGCGCCCTGCCACAGACAGGTAGCGCAGGCTGCCTGTGATCAGCCCGTCGCCCGGCTGTGCAAAGCACGCCCCAAGCTCTGCAAACCGCTCAGAGAGCCAATTCTCCACGGTTCCCGGCTGTAGCGCAAAAAACGCTTCCAGCTCTGCGCTCAGATTTGAAACCAACTGCGAGATACTGTCGGTCCAAAAGTCTGCATTCTGCACAAAATTTCTTGCCTTGCTGAGCAGGAAGGTGCCAATCCCCACGATAATCAACGCCACAATTAAAATAATGCCGAACAAAATCCCGCCCGCCATAAATCCCTTTTGTCCAGAGCGGTTTCTTGACCTGCAAAACCGCTGCAACGGCACTACGATTAATAGCGCCATCAACAGCGGTAAAAAATATGGAAGAAGATACTTTAAAGCTGCCAAAACTGACACTGATGTCAGTATATACAAGATTACCCGCTGATAGTCCCCACGCAATAAAAAGTTCATACAAATCCCTGCCTTTTGTCAAGCATTATGTATATGGGGCTGCCAGCCGTCAGAAGCTGTACTGACGGCTAATCATAGTATCTGTCAATTCCGAATTATTATGCAGTGCAAATCCGCTTAAAAGCGAATACTGCCCTGATTTTTTCTCATACCTGCGCACCAGATTTACCTGATTTGCATGCGGCGCCGCGGTAAACTCATAGGACGGCTCAAAGGAGGCAACTGTCACATAACTGCATTTTCCCGTGATGGTCTCCATCACCTTGAGTTCTGCATTGGTCACGGTATAGCGCTCGTCTGGTGATAAATCCTCCAGCTCCAATGTCGCGCAGTAATTTTTGCTGCGCTGTAGCAGCACCTCCCGCGTCTCGCCGTTGTTCAGCGTCAGCACTGCCTTGAGGCTCTTCTCCGGCGTGTCCGTTCTGGCACTCACGCTCAGCGCCGCGCCCTGCCTATCCCGCCGAAGCGGCGCAGTTTTGATATCCAGCGCAAACTCATGTGCCTTTGTCATGATGCTGCCGGACACCTGTCTGTCCTTCTCAATCTCATGGAGCATGACATCATAACCGCTGTCGCTGACCGCCACTTTATACTCATATTCTGTCCCCGGCTTCAAATCATTGATAAAGGTCAGCATACCGCCAGTCGTCGTGCTGACAATAAAGCTCTTTTTGCTCTTAATCCACTCAGACGCGCCCTTTTCCCTGTAGAACACATAGATGTAAGAGCTCGTATTCATTGGATTGTTTGTGATCATTGCCTTAACCGAAATATAGGAATAACCACTTGCCGCCGTGACATTTGTGAGACTCCTGCCGTCCGTCTGCGTGAGAATCTCTCCAGAGCAGACACCATCGAGCGCCGCCGTGGCTGGCGGATACTGCACATTGCTGATGCCGGACACAAATTCATAGATTCTGTCAGCATTCACATCATCTCCCAGATAACTTGTGAGCTCAAAATTGCACTCTGTCTGGTTCTCCTCAAGCAGCACACTACGGATATCCCAGTCCTCCTCGTCCTTTTCCTTGAAAAACAGAATCAGATACGAGCCGGGCGCAGGTTCCCCCTCAATCTGGGTCTGCAAGGTTATTTGATGCGCTCCCGCAACCTGATTGCCAATGCTCACGCGCACACCGTCTATTTTCGCGTCAAAGACAAATGTGTACACGCCGTACTCTTTTCCCTTAATATCCCGAAAAGACACTGTGTAATTCCGCTCATCAACCAGTCCAGATATGGTATAGCCTGTGATCTTGTAACCCTTTGATGCATACAGGTTAAAACTCGGGCCGGTTTTGCGGTACGCCCCGTCCTCCTCCTTAATATAGGCAAAGAGCGTGATATCCCGCTTGATGTGTTCCGTCCTGCCCTTGAGCGCAATACTGCAAGTGATGGAGTCCGCCATGTTGGCCGTCAGCTCCACCGCAGTCTCAGATTTTCCAGTCGTGATTAGCTGGTACTGTGTGTTGACCAGCGTAGTCCCCTCATACAGTTCCCACTGAAAGCCGTACAATGTGTCGGGTGACAGTGCAAAGTACTCCGCCGCCTGCATGGAAACCGTATAATCGTCTGCCGCTGTGACAGGCAGTTTACTCCGAAGCTCTGCATAGAGCTTTGTCTCCTCATTAAAATAATACAGTTTTGCGCTGTACGAAGCGCCCTTGGTAAGCTCAGACGGGTTCAAGCGGTATGAAATGACGGAATCATACGCGCCTGTGTCATCTGACAGCACTGGATTGATGCGCGCTTCTCCCATCTGGAAAAAGCCGCGGCACACCACGCCCGCAACCCGTACTTCATACTCGTACTCAGTTCCCTCCTGAAGCCCATTGATAACGCCTTTGGTCATACCATTGCGGATATTGATATTCTTGGTCTTGTATTCACCCAGTGCATTCTTCATTCGGTATTTCAGTTTTCCAGCCACGGCTTCCCGATAGTCTGCGATGCGCACCACATAGTCCGCCCTTGTCAACTGGTCTGTATTCTGCGTAATCTCCGCTGTCAGTGCAGCATCGGGAAATGGCGCTTTGTCGGTCTTGACCTCCAGTGTCTTTTGCTTGAAATGCGCCGTATACCCCGGCTCGTTCATCCACATCGTGACGAGATACTGCGTGCTGTGTTCAAGCTCAGGCACAGACGCCTCAATCGTCCAGCGCTCACTGCCCTTTGTAGAAATCTTCTCCAGATCAGAGACAATCATTTTGCCGTCGGCATCCGCCACTTCATAACATAAATTAAAATATTCTGGAAGCTTGCCATCATACGAAGAAATATCCGCTTTGAGCGCTATCACATCGGGTCCGGCCGGCTTTGCACTGTACAGGACTTTTGCAGGATACTCTTTTGTGTCCACCGTCGTGTATGCAAAAGTAACGCCTTTGCTGTTATAAAACTCAAAATAATAAGTCGTCGCCGGCTCGAGGTCTGATACAGTGATGCTTGCCAGACCGCTAATCTGCCGCTGTACAGTCACTTCTTTTTCATATTCCGCAAGAGGGCCATAACTGTACTTTGCCACGGCTTCGACCGCCTCAATGTCGAGGGTGATGCTGTCATATCCCGCGTGTGTTCCACGGAAAATAATGCTTTCCTTTGAACTTCCTGTCTGCATTTTGATCGCCGCCGTGTCTGGCACGAGCACTGCTTCTAGCGCGAGGGTGTCTGCGTTAATCAAATACATTGTAAAACTGTACTCCACCCCCGGGTCAAGCGCATCAATCATCTTCTCTTTCCTGACATCTGGCACAATCTGCTGGTCAATATACTGATACCCTGTCCCGCTGCTACCGTACCGTATCTGCCAGTAATAACTTTCGTTTAATGCCTTGCTGCCCTTTGCGGTGAGGGTCAAATCTGCTGAAACTGTCCTGCTTGCAGCATTCCAGCCAATCTGTGCAATAAAGCTGCTGGCAGATGCCCTGTATCCTCCCTCTGTCTGTTCGACAGATGCTATTCTGGGGCGTTTTGTCCCCAGACGAACCTGTTTGCCCACAATCGGGCCGCTTTCTGTAAGCGTGAGTGCGGGGTATACGATCTGTCCTTTTTCCAGATACACCAGTGCATAGCGCACGGTATTTTGATACGTCTGGCTCTTTAGACAGTTTCCAGACTCCCGCAGGTCGTACACGGACAGCGATATATCGCTCGTGCTGGCGCCGTCTATATAAAAATTATAATAGCCTGTTTCCGGTGCTGTAAACTGAAACCACTGTGCTGCATTGTATTGCAAGGATACTTCCTGAATGCTGCCGTATTTTAATTCCGTCGTATTTTCAGGGAGTGTTTCTTCTTCGGTCGTTTCCTCCTCAGTCGTCTCCTCCTCCGTGGTCGTGGTCTCTTCCTCGGTCGTTTCCGTCTCCTCTTCCGTCTCAGTCTCCTTCACAGTACTCTTTTCTTCGCTGGTCTCCTCCTCGGTCGTTTCTGTCTCTGTTTCTGTATGGGTCTCCGTAGAACTCTCGGTCTCCTCTGTACTTGGACTCTCGGCGCCGGGGGGCTGTTCTGTACTGGAAGGCACGGTGCTGGAGGATTCCTCTGTGCCCGGCGCTTCGGTGCTGGAGGATTCCTCTGTACTTGGACTCTCGGTGCTGGGGGGCTGTTCCGTACCCGGCTCTGTATTCGACGGCGCTTCACTTCCTGTTCCCTCGGGTGCTGAGGATTCCTCCGTGCTTGGCTGTTCTGTGCTGGAAGGCTCCTCCGTGCTGGAAGGCTCTGTACTGGGCGCCTCCGAAGCGCTGCTGCTCTCCGAGCTTGAAGGCGCTTCACTGCTTGGCGGCTCTGGCTCGGGTTCCGGTTCTGGTTCAGGTTCGGGTGCTGGCGGTTCCTCCTCATGCTCTGGTTCGCCCTGCGAATCCTCCTCGCTCTGCACACTCGTCTCCTCCTGAGACACCACGGTCTCCTCCGCACCATACGCAGTTTGTGGTATGCTTCCCGCCAGCAGGCAGCTGCAAAGCAAAATTGATAACATCCTGTAACCCATATCTATCCCTTCCTTCACGCATTTTTATCCTTCCACTCTGTTCAAAAAGGACCTGTTAAGATTATTTTTATTATAATACAATCCTGCAGATTTTGAAATATCTAATTTGGAAGAAATTCACATTTTTGTGCATAAAAACTGGTTATAAAAGCTGATAATAAAAAGCTGACAATAAAAAGCTGACAAAATGATTGCACTGAAAAAGGCATGGCTCTCACCATACCTTTTTACAACGTCCATATCTTTCCTATGACATGCCGTTTACGGTTTTGTACTTATACAGCATTTCTGCATGATTCTGCTCTTCGATCTGAATGTCTGCAAGGAGTTTGCGCATCGCAGAATCCTTAAAACAAAATACATTGGTATTGTACTCTGAGGAGACAAGCTTCTCGGATGAGATACAGTCTGTGGCAAGGAAATTATCGGTCTTTTTGTCCTCCGAATCGCCCAGCTTATCATATGTTGCCTTTGGATTATAATTTTTGCCGTCTGCGTCATTGCAGTTGCAGGAGGGAACCGTACCGCCGATCACCTGCTGTAAGGAATCATAGTGCTCCTGCTCCTTGCTTTGCAGTGTCTTGAACAAATCCTTTAAGACGGTATCCTTCGCCTCGCAGGAATAGCGCTGGTATTTCTCGATACAGGCCTTTTCCTGTGTCTGCAAATCCTTCACGGTTGTCATTTCTTTCTCTGTTAAGATCATACTTTCCTCCGTTCCAAATCAATGATTTAAAGTTATTTGTATTCAACATTGACTATTATTTGGAAGAAAGCATGATTTTATTCAATCGAACAAAACTTAGGAATTGTCGGAAAATAAGTGCTCAGATTGCGCAGGATATTTCTTCAAGATTGTAGGAGAAAAAACGTAGGCGTAGCGGGCTACGGCGAGGCTTTTTGTCCTGCAAGATTGGAGAAATCAACAAGCAAGATGTGTCACTTATTTTTCTACAGTTCCTTACCGCGCTTTGACACTTTTCGTCACTTCTGACCCTGCAAAATCGCCGAGTCCTTCAAGTTTTATCTTGATTTTTTTGCTGCCTGCCTTAGCGCCAGAGGCATCGTATGTCACTGTGTAATGCACGCCTTCTTTTAGTTTCGTGCCGCCGTAAGTCAGCGTCAGAGAATCCTTGGTTCCTTTTACGGCTGCTTTTGCAATCTTCTGCGGCTTGATGTCAAACTCCGCAGTCTCCACGATACCTTCATAATTTCCTATGCCCGTAACCGTCACCTGCGCCTTTTGATAGTTTGCCGTTGCATGGAGGTTTTGTTGATAAGAAACTGTATAGTCTTTATTCTTTACCAGCTTTTTCTTTCCGCACTTGACAGTTACAGACGGCTTCTGGTATTTTCCGTTGTATGTCTTAGCTGGAATTTTTGAGATCGTCAGGCTTGTGTCCGCCTTGCTGCGTGCTGTAATCTCAAAATTTTTTACAACTTTTCCTTTATATGCGCCTTTTCCTGTAACGACTGCCCACGCGGTTCCTGCATTTTTATTATTCTGGTACTGGACTTTATAATCCTTATTCGCCCTGAGTACGGTACCATTTATAGTTACTGTCAGTGCAGGCTTTTGTGCCTTTCCGGTATAGGGCAGAGACTGTGTTTGCAGGGTAACATGCTCTGGGTTGATGATGCGGGACGCGTCGCCCTCATAAACTGCCAGCTTTACAGTGCTGCTTCCCTCATAATTTGCCATTGCGGTGACAGTGACCTTAGCCGCCTTTGATGCTCTGGCTGTCAAATCTTTTGCATAAGCAAGTTTGTAGTCTTTTCCGTTTTCCAGACGCTTGGTGCCATCGTATACATACACCGGCGGCTCTGTTTGGCTGCCTATTGTCATGCTGCCAGTTACAACTTTCAGTTTTTTCATGGGCTTGGGGGTGATTTGGAAGGCTGTCCTGAGGGTTCCTTTATACAAACCGTTTCCGCGTACAATCGCAGTCCCCTGCCCTGCATCTGTATTTTGCTGGTATGTGACGCTGTAGTCTGTTCCCTCCGTCAGTGTACGTTTTCTGCCGCCTTCTGTCACAGTCACTTTCACAGAAGGCGTGTATGCAAATCCATCATATATTTTTGATTGAATGGCAGAGAGTCTGCCGCCGGCTTTTTGTAAATCAATTCTCTCCATGTCCGCATATGGAGAACGCTCCGTCTCGCTGCTGCTCTCTCCACTTCCTTCGGTTTCCTCCTCTGACGGGCTTTCTTCGGCGGTTTCATGTTCTTCCTTTGAAGAATTTTCTTCGGTTGGAGAACTTTCCTCATTTGTAGAATTTTCTTCGGTTTCCGGGCTTTCTTCTACTGTCGGACTTTCCTCGCCCGAGGAGGCTTCTTCACTTGACGCGCTTTCCTCTGCATCACTGCTCTCCTTAGTTGACGCGCTTTCTTCAGACGAACTTTCTTCATTTAAGGCGCTTTCTTCATCTGTCGGGCTTTCCTCCACTTTACTGCTCTCCTCAGTTGTCGCGCTCTCTTCATTTGACGAACTCTCTTCATTTGACGAACTCTCTTGGATTGACGAGCTCTCCTCACTCGGGGAACTTTCCTCCTCTGACGAACTTTCCTCCACTTTACTGCTCTCCTCAGTTGTCGCGCTTTCTTCATTTGACGAACTCTCTTCCGAACTTTCCGCTGTATCACTGCTCTCCTCAGCCGATGAACTTTCCTCGTTGTCCGGCTGTTCTGCCGCCTTGTGTTTCCTCAGATGCACGCTGGTACTTATATTCTTTGGAAATTCAGTGCAGGCATTACCCTGATCATCATACCAAGTGCCGCCGAGTGATATTGAGACTTTGATGTTGCGCGGTGTCCACAGCTCATCTAGCTCACCACATTGCTCCACCAGTGACATCACACTTTTATCAGAGGTGGCACCCCCCATATCAAAGCCCGAAAGGTTCAGCTTTTTCAATTTTCTACAATTATCAAACATGGGTTAAACCAGATAGGGATAAAAATAGATATGTATCGGCAGGAGCATAGATTTTCTCCTGCCACGCCTTATATTTAGGCGGTTTGACGTGTAGTGCGCTGCATATATTCCCGTTCCATTTCCCGCATTTCCTCGTCCGTGGGGATGTCCACAATCCCGACATAGGAATAGTAGATGTCGATTTTCTGTGTCCGTTTCCCATCCTTTTTCTCACGCTCATGGACTACGATTTTATCCACAAATGCGTTTAGGACTTCGGGCGTTAGTTCGTCAATGCGGGTGTATTTCCTGGTGACGGCTATCAGCCTGGCGACATTGGTCGCTTCCGTGTCGGCTTCGCTGACCTCGGCTGTCAAGTCTTCGATTTCCTGCTTCAGCTGTTCCTGCTCGGCTTCATATCCGTCCGACAGCTTGTAAAAGCGTTCGTCATTCAGCTTTCCGTTGACATTATCCTCGTAGATTTTGCGGAACAGGCGGTCAAGCTCCTTTATCCGCTTTTCGTCCTTTTCTATCTGTTTCTGCTTTGCGGACAACTCGTATCTGCGTTCTGCAAGGGTGGCATCAATCTGCCGTCGGATAAACACACGCTCAAACTGCTGTAAATAGGAGAGGAACTGCTGAAGCTGTTTCAGAACCAACTGTTTTAATGCGTCCTCTCGGATATAGTGCTGCGTACATTCCTTTGCCCTGCTCGTCCGTTTATACATGGAACAGCGGAAATGCGTATATCCGTTTGCTGTGGCTAGGCTGAGTTTCGCCCCGCAGTCGGCACAATAGAGCAGTCCAGAAAAGATACTTGTCAATCCGCTTTTGGTCGGTCTGCGTTTGTTCGCCCGTATCATCTGAACTTTTTCCCACATATCCCTGTCAATGATGGGCGTATGGGCGTCCTCGATATACGTCCGCCTGTCCTTTGCAGTGGGGATGCGTTTCCTGCTCTTAAAGCCTAAACGGGTGGATTTAAAGCTCTCCGTCACGCCGATATACGCCACATTTTCCAGAATGGACACAATCACGGACGTCTCCCAGTTATAGGGATGTCCCGATTTTTTTGCAACGCCGATTCCCTTTGATACTTTGTAGGCTGACGGGGTAAGCACTTTATCTTCCCAGAGGGCTGTGGCAATGGCTGACACGCCTTTTCCCTGCATACAGAGTGAGAATATCCTGCGGACGACTGCTGCCGCTTCCTCATCCACAAGCCAGCGTGTTTTATCGTCTGGATTCCGCAAATACCCGTAGGGCGGCGCGCCCAAATGCTCGCCTGCAAGCCCTTTCGCTTTCTTGACTTCCTTTACCTTTTTGCTTGTGCTTTTGGGATACCATTCGTTGAAAAGGTTGGTAAAGGCGGCAAATTCGTTGCTTTCAAGGCTGCCCGTGTCCACGTTGTCCATGATGGCGATGAACCTCACGCCCGCTTCGGGGTAGATGATTTCGGAGTAA
>Ga0137308_102081_pt1 | contig 15269 bp, 12 predicted proteins | sample Inofrocosms_June_FD_97181 | JGI IMG/M metagenome (GOLD analysis project Ga0137308, IMG submission 97181) | Mouse cecal microbial communities from Vienna, Austria - N-Acetylneuraminic and N-Acetylglucosamine D2O microcosms_June | ecosystem: Host-associated > Mammals > Digestive system > Large...
GTATTTTATTTTAAGGTAGAATATCTCTTGGAATGAAACATTCCTCTAAATTTTCTCTCATACCATAAAATGCCCCGGTGATTTCCACCGGGGCATTTGTTTACCTTTATGTTAGAAATATCATACAAGCGGCACTTTGTTCCGTGCCGGAAAAATCCGCCGCAGTCAGTGGGAATGCGAAGCATTCTTGGAAGTGCCGGAAAAATCCGCCGCAGTCAGGGAAGAATGCGAAGCACTCTTGGAAGTGCCGGAAAAATCCGCCGCAGTCAGGGAAGAATGCGAAGCACTCTTGGAAGTGCCGAAAAATTCCGCCGCAGTCAGTGGAAATGCGCCGCATTCTTCGAAGTGCCGGAAAAATCCGCCACAGTCCGAAGTGCCGCTTGCGGCACTTTGTTACAGGGGGAACTTAAAATAGTTCTTTGCGTTGTAGTAAGAGATATTTTTAATAATTTCGGAAAGCGTCTCGTAATCTGCAGGGAATTCTCCGTTCTCCACCCAGCTGCCGATCATATTGCACAGAATACGTCTAAAGTATTCGTGTCTGGTGTAGGACAGAAAACTTCTGGAATCGGTAAGCATTCCTACAAAGCCGGACAGATTGCCAAGGTTAGCCAGTGATGTCATCTGCTCTACCATACCGGTCTTGTGATCATTGAACCACCATGCGCTTCCCTGCTGAACCTTAGCTACGGCAGTGGAATCTTGGAAGCAGCCGAGAACCGCGCCGATGGACTGGTTGTCATTAGGGTTTAAGCTGTACAGAATGGTTCTGGGCAGCTCATCGGTTACACAGAGAGCGTTGAGGAAGTTTGCCATTTGTGCGGAAGGAGCGTCATTGTTGATACAATCGTATCCCGTATCGGGACCCAGCTTCTCAAACATGAGGGTGTTGTTGTCACGTTTACATCCATAGTGGAGCTGCATTGCCCAATCCAGCCTATGGTATTCCCGGCCCACAAAGAGCATAAATGCGGTTTTGAACTTCAGCTCATCTTCTCTGGTGAGAATCATCCGGTTTCTTCTCTTTAAGAAGATTTCTTCGATTTCATCTTCGCTTGCGGGAACATACATAACATATTCCAGAGCATGGTCGGAGACATTACATCCCATGGATGAGAAAAAGTCCATACGCTTCTTTAAAGCTTCTTTCAATGCGGCAAAAGTGGTGATTTTAGGGACGCCTGCCGCTGCAGCCAGCTTATCCAGATAATCCAGATACTCGGGCTTCTCAATATTCATGGCTTTGTCGGGTCTCCATGCGGGAAGAACTTTCACGTCAAAGGTATCGTCCTCGGCAATCTTCTTATGCCATTCAAGGGAATCAATGGGATCATCGGTGGTACAGATTAAAGTTACATTGCTTTGTTTGATGATATTGCGCACGCTCATGGAAGGCTGTGCCAGCTTTTCGTTACAGATTTTCCATACTTCTTCGGCAGTGTTCTTGTTTAAAATACCGTTGTAGCCGAAATATCTCTGCAGCTCCAGATGGCTCCAATGGTACAGGGGATTACCGATTGCCTTGCCGAGGCACTCCGCCCACTTGCAGAATTTTTCATAATCGGAAGCGTCGCCGGTGATGTACTTTTCATCTACGCCGCAGGAACGCATCAAACGCCACTTATAATGATCTCCTCCCAGCCAAACCTGAGTAATATTCTCAAACTGACGGTTTTCTGCAATCTCTTTGGGATTGATATGGCAGTGATAGTCCAGAATAGGGGTGCTCTCCGCATAGTCGTGAAACAGCTTCTTCGCAGTTTCGGTTTCCAGCAGAAAGTCTTTGTCCATAAATGCTTTCATTTCTTCTCCTCCATAAATAGTCAATATTTTATTGTAATATCTTAACGGGTGGTGCCCCGCTTTACAATCTCACCGGAAAAAATAGTTTTTTTAGGCATTTCATTACCGTTGAGCACGCCCAGCAGTGTGGTAATCAAATGCTGGCAGAGAGTATCCAGCTTATTATCAATACTGGTCAGTTCAGGCTCGCAACAGCTGGCCAGCATGGAATTATTATATCCTAATACGGAAAAGTCTTCCGGAATCCGATAGCCCATCTCTCTGGCGTATTTTACACTGGCCAGAGCCAGAGTGTCGTCCGCCGCAATGACGCCGTGGAATTTGAGTCCTTTTTTGTTCAGTTTTATTAAATGTCCTGTCATGGCGGGGATGTCCTCATGGGAGCCATGGTAGAACTGCATGAGATTGCCGCTGCTTAAAAGCTTTTGTTCCTCCATTGCCGCCCGGTAGCCTGCCAGCTTGCGCTTTCCGCTGTAGGAGGTGGAGTTATAAAAATACAGAATATCGTTGATTCCCGTGTTAATCATCTGCAATGTAGCATCGTACATGGACGTGAAGTCATCGGAAACCACACTGTATACATTGGGCGCGTCCAGATCCGCATTCAGCAGCATAACGGGAACCTGCATGGCAGCGTCGGCAATGTATTTGTTGTCGCTTTCTCTCTCATAGATAAAGTTGGAACCGACCAAAATGATACCGTCCACCTTTTTGGTAATCAGCAGATTCATGGAGGACATTTTCGTCCCCAGTTCATAGCCGGTGCAGCAGAGAATGCTGTCGTAATCGTTGGCGCGGAGCTTTTGCTCTATGTAGTAAATGGCTTTTGCCAGATACAAGTCGGAGCTGTCTGCGCACATAATACCGATGGTTTTCATGGTGTTCAGTCCAAGCCCCCGTGCAAAGGCATTGGGAGTATATTCGTACTGGTTGATTACATCCAGTACCTTTTTTTTCGTTTTTTCACTGACGTTGCTGCTTCCGTTTAAGACACGGGAAACCGTAGCGATGGAAACACCGGCCTTTTCGGAGATGTCGTAAATTGTCATAGGTGTTACCTCGTGAAAGATAAATGTAAGTGGTTACAATAATGCTTTACTTTAAATTATAGCTAACCCCTCTCTTTTTTTCAAGTCATATTTGTGGAAAATTTCTATGGGCAAAAATATGCTCAAATATAGTGCTCCATCCGATTTTGGGACGGCGCGGAGCATTAGTGTACTGACACATTCATATTCAGGCAAATCCCCCTGCCTATTTTCCTGATAGCACTACCCCCAAGACTAGAGGAGGGCACTGAAAAAGTCGGTATCTGCCTGACGAAGACACGATATATGTGTTTTTTATAAACTAACAGTTCTACATATTGTGTTCTTTTTTAGGTAATTTGGACTTTTTCAGTGCCTTCGCCTAGAGGCAGCTACTGCTGCGTCTGCGTTTGTGGAGCAGCACTTTCAGAAAAATATTCTGCGGAGTTTTACCGGATATGAACAGGTCAGCACACTAAGATTATTCGTCACGGAGTGAACAGCAAGTTACTTTTCACACCCACGCCGCCGCGAGGCGTTTTCACGCGTTTTTGCGTGACAAACCCGAGGGCAACCTGCGTGAAACCGCTGTTTTGCGGTTTCTGTGTATGCGTTACTGGTCGCGGAGTGAACAGTAACAACGGCAACAAACTGGTAACGGTTCAGTGACCTGTCTGAACTGTTGCACAAACTGTTATACAAACAGAAATATTTCCGCTTTTGTATATTGACGAAAAATAATTTTGGCAGTAAAATTATTTTATGAAAGTACTTACATAGAATCTGTGGAAAAGCAGATGGAGAAAGCGGGCAGGGGTTGCTTTCTTTACGGTAATGGGAAGTACAGAGGATACGAAAAATGGCTTGTCCGTAAATCGGACAGAAGGGAGCAAGATTGAAAGTTACGATGTTCACGTTTCAATCTGCAGGTTTGTGTCTGTGCGGCATCCGCAAACTTGTAAGTCTATTTATGGCTTTGCGCAACAAAGCCGCGCAGAAATGAGGTTAAAAATGGAGCTTTTAAACAAGTCTAAGACCGGTAAGAAGGAGAGGCCTATCAAGGTCGTACAGTTTGGAGAGGGCAATTTCCTCCGTGCATTTGTTGATTACATGATTGATATTGCAAACGAGCAGGGAACTTTCGACGGCGATATCGTGTTGATCAAGCCCATTGAGTTCGGCAGTCTGGAAATGTTCCATAATCAGGACTGTCAGTATACCGTTTCCCTTCGCGGTAATGTGGACGGTGAGGGCAAGATTTTGAACAGAGTGGTTACCAGTGTTGCGGACGCTGTTGACACGTATAACGAATATGATAAGTTTATGGGGCTGGCTGAAATTGACACTTTGCGCTTTGTGGTTTCCAACACTACCGAGGCAGGTATCGTATTTGACAATACAGACCGTTTTGAAATGAATCCTCCTAAGACTTTCCCCGGAAAGCTGACAAAGTTCTTATATTATAGATTTGAGGCATTTAAAGGCGATATGAGCAAGGGTCTTGTAATGCTGCCCGTTGAATTGATTGACGATAACGGCATTATGCTGAAAAAGTGTGTAATGCAGCTGATTGAGCTCTGGGGCTTATCCGATGAGTTTAAGAAATGGGTGGAGGAGGCGTGTATTTTTACCGCTACTCTGGTAGACCGAATCGTTACCGGTTATCCCCGCGCTGCCGAGAAGGAAGAGTGGGAGAAGCTGGGCTACGAGGATCATATCATGGTAACCGGAGAGCCTTTTGCACTCTGGGTCATTGAATCCGACAAAGATATCAGCAAGGAATTTGACCTGCCCGGTGCGGGACTGCCCGTAGTATTTACCGATGACCATCATCCCTATAAGCAGAGAAAGGTTCGTATCCTGAACGGTGCGCACACTTCTTTCGTACTGGCATCATGGCTTTGCGGCAACGATATCGTGAGACAGTCCATGGAAGACGACGATATCCGTAATTTTATGAATAAGACTATTTTTGACGAAGTGATTCCTACCCTGACTCTTCCCGAGGATGAATTGAAGGCATTTGCAGGTGAAGTGGTAAATCGTTTCAATAACCCTTATGTGGATCATGCATTGCTGGCAATCTCCTTAAATTCCGTTTCCAAATGGAGGGCAAGGTGTCTGCCCAGTCTGCTGGGATATGTGGATAAATTCGGTAAGCTTCCCGCACATATGACTTTCTCCATTGCAGCGCTGATGGCATTCTACACCGGTACAGAGATCAAAGACGGTGTATTAATCGGTGACAGAAACGGTGAGGCTTATAATATTAAGGACGACATGCCTGTGCTGGAATTCTTCCGCGATAATTGCCGGAAAGATACAAGGACTTTTGTAACCGATTATCTTGGAAACGAGGACTTCCACGGACAGGATCTGAATCAGGTTCCCGGTCTGACGGATGCGGTAACGGCATATTTGGATGATATTAAGACAAATGGTATGAGGGCGGCATTATGCAGAATTTCATAAAAATTAATGACAACGATAATGTGGTAGTTGCGCTGAATGTGATTCCTGCGGGGGAAACCATACAGGTGGAAATTCAGGGGGAAACCAAAAGCGTTACGGCGCTGGAGGAAATTCCCGCAGGCCACAAGATGGCAGTCTGTGACATTCCTGAAGGCGGCGAAGTCATCAAGTATGGCTACCGCATAGGCAATGCCAAGGAAGCCGTAAAATGCGGTAACTGGATTCACACCCATAATGTGAAGACGGCGCTGGGTGATTTGCTTGAGTACACTTATGAGCCTTCTTCCGTAGAAGAGCAGACCACGGAAGACGTTACTTTTATGGGCTTTAACCGCCCTGACGGCAAGGTAGGCGTCCGCAACGAGATCTGGGTGATTCCTACGGTGGGCTGCGTCAATAATGTGGCAACCGCCATTGCAAAGCAGGCAAATGCTTTTGTGAAGGGAACGGTGGAGGAGGTTATCGCCTTTCCTCATCCTTACGGATGCTCCCAGATGGGAGACGATCAAGAGCATACCAGAAAGATTCTGGCGGATCTGATCAATCATCCCAATGCAGGCGGTGTGCTGGTGCTGGGACTTGGCTGTGAGAACAGCAATATTGATGTATTGATGCCTTACATCGGTGACTATGACGAGAACAGAGTAAAATTCTTGGTGGCACAGGAGTCCGAGGACGAGATTGCGGATGCGGTGGAAATTATCAAAGGCTTGATCGACTATGCTTCCGCTTTTGAGAGAGAACCTGTCAGTGTCAGCAGACTGGTGATAGGAATGAAGTGCGGCGGCAGCGACGGACTGTCCGGCATTACTGCGAACCCTCTGGTGGGCCGTTTCTCCGACCTGCTGATTTCCAAGGGAGGCACCACTATCCTTACGGAGGTTCCGGAGATGTTCGGTGCGGAAACAATTTTGATGAACCGTTGTGCAAACGAAGAGCTGTTCCGCCAGACGGTTGATTTGATCAATGACTTTAAGAATTATTTCAAGAGTCATAACCAAACGATTTACGAGAATCCTTCCCCCGGAAACAAGAAGGGAGGGATCTCCACCTTGGAGGATAAATCACTGGGTTGTACACAGAAATCCGGAAATGCATTGGTGAAGGGTGTACTGCAGTATGGCGAGACGGTGAAAACTCCCGGACTGAATCTGTTAAGCGCTCCCGGCAATGATTTGGTGGCGGCAACGGCTCTGGCGGCGGCAGGTGCACATATTGTACTGTTTACCACAGGGCGGGGCACTCCTTTTGCATCCCCCGTTCCCACCATGAAGATTGCCACCAATTCCAATCTGGCAGCCAGAAAGTCCAACTGGATTGACTTTAATGCGGGTGTACTGGTTGAGGACAGCAGCATGGCGGCGGAGACGGAGAACCTGTTCAATTATGTGGTTGAAGTAGCATCCGGCGAGAAGGTTTGCAGCGAGGCAGCCGGTTTCCATGATATGGCTATCTTTAAACAAGGCGTTACCTTATAAAAGTATGCAAAGATTTTCTAAGTCAGCAAAGTACACTGGCTTAGAAAATCTAAGCAGCATAGACAATTGTTGTAAATTTAATTCTTCCCCTGTCTATGATGTGACGATTCCCGTTTTACAATCCGGTCCGGGAGGAGGTTCCAACGGTTCGGTTATTCCGCCGGATACCTGAACGGCATCCGCGTATTTACACATAGTTTTATCCCATTATTCTATTCCTTGGCAAATGTTTTTAATATTCCGTTTTTTAAGGATCTATCCCGGTAATTCCCAACGCAAATATCAAATTACGGCATGGCATCTCTCTTTCGGACAATGCCTTTACGGTTTTCTGAGGAGTTTGGTTACTTTTCACACCCACGCCACCGCGAGGCGTTTTCACGCGTTTTTTGCGTGATCAAACCCAAGCGATTAGAATAATCGCTTGGGCAACCTGCGCGAAACCGCTGTTTTGCGTTTTCTGTGCATGCGTTACTGGTCGCGGAGTGAACAGTAACGGAGTTTGGAAAGCCGAAAAATCGGATTTTTTGAAGCCTTGTCAACAGAGGAAGCATGCGATATAATATATTTGATACCCTTGTGGTTTGGTGAAAAGCTGCAAGGGTATTCGTATAAAAAGCAGTCCCGTTTACTGCGGTACGGAATACCGGTTGAGTAATGTTTAAGGAGGAGTTGGAGCTATGGGTTCATTTAAGATTGGCACTACGGAATTCGGAGTCGGCAAGGTGGTGCTTTCCGTGGAAAATAATCTGCTGAATCTTGAAATCAGCGGCAGTGATGAAATGTTTGATCAATTGACAGAGGCGGATGACAGTGAATGGGGCTGGGCCTTGTATGCTCCTAAAATTTATTTTGAAGATGTTCCGTTCAAAGGGAACACCTTAACAATAGATAATGAAACACTCAATCAGTGTAATATTGCCCTGTATATGATGGAACATAATGATTTTACGGGAACCATAGAGCTGACGGAGGATGTAATACATATTCAAGGAGAGGTTTATCTAATGGATCGTATACTATCCGTTTTTATCGAAATAAATCGTCATGAAATATAAAATTTCCATAAATGGCAACGGAATAAAACAGTAGGAGGTATTGGCATGAAGGATCAATTATTGGCGGCAATGGAGGCGATTACAAAAAATGACAAGGATGCTGTGGCGGCTGCTGCGGAGGAGGTAAAAAAGCTGCCGAGAACTGCTGAGGGGCTGTTTGACACGGGCAGTGTGGACGCGGACTGTTTTGAGGCGGCAAGATGGGTATATCCGGTTTATGCTTATTATGAGACTGAGTGTAATAAGAAAGAGTGCTATCCCGAGCTTCTAAAACAGATGGAACTGCTGGATGCCAAGAGGAAGAGCGCGGCTTCCATGGAAAAGACCGCCTGCTTTTTGGATGCCTTGATTCATACCATTGACAATGTTTCACCTCAGCTTTATGAGTACTACATAGAATTGGCGGATCTTTTTAAAGCCGTTGTAAAAGAGACGGCAGCAGACTATTACAAGAACGGAAGATTTACGGATGGATCTGCCGGTGAGGCAGAAGCAGAGAAGATGATCCGCGCAGCCATTGCCCATGCCGGTGAGACATATGTGCTTCTTGCGGAAAAATATGCGGATTATATGTAGGGAAGGGACAGAACAGGAAAACAAACAGTCCCGGAACAGGTAAATAGAAAACAGCCCCGGACCGGAAACGCTCGGAAGCGGTTTTTGGTGAGTTAGCAGCAAAATATCACTTCCTTCGAAAAGGGCGTTGCAGGAAGGGGACAAAACCGGAATAGGAGAAAGATTATGGACATTATTCATGTAATGAACACAGCCAGAAGCGTCGTTATCGAAATAAAGGACGGAGGGCGATACTATACGAAAAAGCCTTACCGCGTGCTGCTCAACGGAGAGGAAAAGCTGACTGCGGAGAAGACCATTGTTTCTCTGTATGGATTGAAACCGGACACGGAGTATCAAGTGGAAGTATGGGACGGCGCCGAGAAAGCGGGAAGCCTGACATTTCGGACGGATTATGAATTTGTGACACTTGACGTAAAGAGATTCGGCGCCAGAGGCGACGGAGAACAGGATGACACTCATCACATTCAGGCGGCTATTCTTGCCTGTCCCGAGCACAGCCGTGTGCTGATTCCGAAAGGAGTTTACCGGATTACCTCTCTGTTCTTAAAGAGCCATACGCAGATCGAACTGGCAGAAGGAGCGGAGTTGAAAGCTTTTACGGAGCCGGAGAAATTTCCTGTTTTTCCCGGATGGATCGAGAGCTATGACGAAACCGACGGTTATAATTTGGGCAGCTGGGAAGGAAATCCTTTAAACATGTACACCGGTATTATCTGCGGGGTGAATGTGGAGGATGTAGTGATCTACGGACAGGGAACCGTCAACGGCAATGCGTCCAAAGAGGACTGGTGGAAGATGCCCATGAACTATAAGGAAAGCTTTCGTCCCCGTCTGTTCTTTATCAACAATTGCAGACAGATCACTATGGCGGGAGTGAAGGTATGTAATTCTCCTTCATGGACACTGCATCCCTATTTCAGTGAAGATTTAAAGCTGATTGACTTGTTTGTCTCCAACCCTGCCGATTCACCAAACACCGATGGGTGCGATCCGGAATCCTGCAAAAACGTAGATATACTGGGGGTTCATTTCTCTGTGGGTGATGACTGCATCGCTGTAAAGAGCGGCAAGATTTATATGGGAAAGAAATATAAAACTCCATCGGAAAATATCCGTATCCGCCAGTGTCTTATGGAGGACGGGCATGGTGCGGTTACATTGGGAAGCGAGATGGCGGGCGGCGTTGTCAACCTCACTGTGGAAGACTGTATTTTCCGCCGCACGGACAGAGGTCTGCGCATTAAAACCAGACGCGGCAGAGGTAAAGATGCCGTGATAGACGGTATCACATTCCGAAATCTGGATTTGGATCATGTGATGACTCCGCTGGTTGCGAACTCTTTCTACTTCTGTGATCCGGACGGCCATACGCCGTATGTGCAGTCCAGAGATTTGTATCCTGTGGATGACAGGACACCCTCTATTAAAAAGATGGTGTTCGAAAACTTGGAGTGTACCAACTGCCATGTGGCCGCAGCGTTTTTTGAAGGGCTTCCCGAGCAGAAAATCGAGGAGATTGTCCTGAAAAATGTTTCCGTCAGCTATGCGGAAAATCCCAAGGAGGATGTTCCGGCCATGTCCGAGACTGTGCCTAGAAGCACCAAGAGGGGGCTGTTCGCAAGCAATATCAGGAAGCTGACTCTGGAAAATGTAAAAATCACGGGACAGACGGGAGAGGCTTATGAGTTCATCGGAGTGGATGAATTGGACGAAAGCTAGAAACGATTTTTCTATTACTTGTCAATCAATGAAACGGAGGAAAGAAGTATGCAGTTAGGAATCAGATTACATGACACAACAAAGCTTCCCTTTGCGGAGCGCATCGCAGACGTACATAATTTGGGATTTGAGTGCGGACATTTGGCTCTGGCAAAGGTGATTGATGAATTTCCCACCACCGATGAGGCTATGACTCCCGGGCTGGCCATGTATATTAAGAATGTATTTGCCAAAAATGAAGTGGATATCGCTGTGTTGGGCTGCTATCTGAATCTGGCAGACCCCAATAAAGAGCAGCTGGCCAAGACGGTTCACCGCTATATGGCACATATCCGCTTTGCCTCATGGCTGGGCTGCGGCGTGGTCGGAACGGAGACAGGCGCTCCCAATGAGACATATACGTTTACTCCCGAATGCCATACGGAGGAGGCTTTGCAATTATTTATCAACAATGTCCGCCCCATTGTAAAATATGCCGAGCAGATGGGCGTGGTGTTCGCCATTGAGCCTGTATACCGCCATATAGTCTCCACTCCCAAGAGGGCTAGAAAGGTACTGGACGAGATCTCTTCCCCGAATCTGCAGATTATATTTGATCCGGTGAATATGCTTGATATATCAAATTATCAGGACAGAGAATCTATCTTTGCGGAGGCAATCGAGCTTCTTGGATCTGATATTGCAATGGTTCATTTGAAGGACTTTGTGGTAGGAGACGGGAAGCTGAATTCCGTGGGCTGCGGTTTGGGTGAGATGGATTACACGCAGGTGCTGAAGTTTATGAAGGAGAGAAAGCCGTATATCCATGCAACGCTGGAGGATACCAAGCCTGAGAACAATCAGCAGGTGAAGAATTTCATTCTGCAGAAATATGCAGAGGTTTAACGGGGCTTCCTTGATTCCCTCGGGCAATGAGCCAAGTGGCTGCAAAGCAGACACTTGGCGAATGCCGCCGGAGACGCTTTTGATTTGGTATGTATTCTAAACTTTTGCCTGTCAGAGAATGACAAAGCCAGCCGGCTCCGTTAACGGTCAAGATGAACGGAGCTTTTATATTGGAGTGAATCATGATGGGAAATTTTGAAAAAACTTTTGATAATTCTGCAGCGGATTATGATAAAAGTCGTCCGATGTATGTAAAAGAGATATATGAGGAGATATTTAACTACAAACAAATAAATCAAGATAGCCATGTTCTTGAAATCGGCATGGGAACAGGAAAAGCGGCGCAGCCATTTCTTGATGCTCATTGCCGCTTTGTTGGAATTGAACCGGGAGAGAACCTTGCGGCTTTGGCAAAAGAGAAATTCCGGAAATATACAAATTTTTCGTTATATAATCAAATCTTGCAAGATTATATATGTGCAGATAATTCTTTTGATTTAATATATGCGGCTACTGCATTTCACTGGATTCCGGAAGAATACGGCTACGGGAGAGTTTATAATCTGTTGAAAAGCGGCGGTGTGTTTGCCCGTTTCGCCTATCATGCCGGCAGCGATAAAGGACGCAGAGCATTGACGGATGAAATACAGGAACTTTATCGGAAATATATGCATCAAGAGAGCAATCCCGTTGAGTTCGGCGAAACGGATGCAAAAAGGCTGGCTGATAAAGCGCTTGCCTACGGATTTACTGATGTAAAATATATGTTGTACCATACGACAAAAGATTTCACGGCGGACGAATATATATCGCTGCTGAGAACATATCCGGATCACATGAGGTTGGAATCAGTCCCCCGCGAAAAATTATTTGAAGGAATTTTCCGTGCCATAGTGAACAGCGGTGGAATCATGACGGTATATTATACAATGGATTTGGAGCTGGCGAGAAAGTAAATTCCGGTGGTGCCTAAACAACCGTTGCCACAAGCACAAAGGAAATAAGCGGGAAGCTCCGTGACCGGTAACATATGCACGGGAAACGCAAAGCAGCGGTTTCGTCCACGGCCTTTTTGAAACAAAATTTAGAGGGCAGCATTTCCAAATATACTCTAATATGAAAGAGAACTGAGGAGGATATACATGGTTTATTTATCGCATTTTACCTTCCCCACCGGAGAGCAGGAAACTGATTTTTTCTGGGGAGAGAAGCGGACCTGCTATGACTCGTTTTATCCTTTCCGGATCCTGTCCCAACGGAATCTCCGGATGCTGGACTTTGAAACGGTGACGATTCTCTACGGAGGCAACGGTTCCGGCAAGACTACGGCGCTGAATATAATCGGAGAGACCTTGGGACTGCAGAGGGATACTTTGTATAACCGCAGCAGCTTTTTTGAAACATACTGTAAGCTGTGTGATTTTGAGACTCGACAGCCGGTTCCGAAGCAAAGCAGGATTATTACCAGTGATGATGTTTTTGATTTTATGCTGAATCTGCGATCGCTGAATGAAGGAATTGACAGGAAGCGGGAGGATATGTTTGAGGAATACTTGGAGAATAAGTATTCTCATTTCCGGATGCGGTCTCTGGAGGACTACGAACAACTGAAAAAAGTGGTTCAGGCGCGTTCCAAGACCCAGTCCAAATATGTGCGTGCCAATCTGATGGACAATGTGCGGGAGCATTCCAACGGGGAGAGCGCCTTTTTGTATTTTTCGGAAAAGATACAGGAGAACGGGCTTTATCTTTTGGACGAGCCTGAGAACAGCTTATCGCCTCAGCGTCAACAGGAGCTGCTGCGTTTTTTGGAAGATTCCGCCCGTTTTTTTGGATGTCAGTTTGTCATGGCTACTCATTCCCCCTTCCTGTTGTCTATGCGGGGGGCGAAAATCTATGATCTGGACGAGGATCCGGTGGACGTGAAGCGTTGGACGGAGCTTTCAAATGTCAAAGCGTATTATGAATTTTTTAAAAAACATGAGGAAGAGTTTTACTGAAAACCCAAGGGGAGGTCTGGCTTACAGTAACAGTTCAGGCAGGTCACTGAACCGTTACAATAATGCACACAAAACGCGGAAAGAATGCGTTTTGGCGCCCGCATGTCTCGCAAAATCGCATAAAGACGCGATTTTGACCTCACGGGAGGGGTTGTCTGAACTGTTACGGCTTGCATTCTAAATAGGCGGGAAATGCCGTAGATAAAGTTGCGGGACAACTCTTGGATATGTTATGCTAGAGCGTGTTTGAAAATTCATTCCTGACATCTGCACGCCCCACTTTGCGTGATATTTTCGCCAAATTCAGGTTACATAGCCCGCTATGCGCCCTTCATTTGGCACAAATCTCCCACAAATTGTGACACACATCTGCCAGAAAGCAATTTTCAAACACGCTCTGGAACATAGTTTACAGCTAATATTTGAGCCCTGTGCCGCGTATTGTGTATACGCAAAGTCAGAGGGCGATAGGAAAGGTATGATAGGAAATGTACAAAGACGGCAAGATTTATATGGGACTGGACGACAGTGGAAATGAAGTTACAATGCAGCTTAATATGAGCAACCGTCATGGTTTGATTGCAGGCGCCAGCGGCACCGGCAAGACCATTACCATGAAGACTATGGCGGAATCTTTTTCCGATGCGGGAGTCCCTGTATTTATGTGCGATGTGAAAGGGGATGTATCCGGCCTTGCTTCTCCCGGAGTGCCCTCCGAGAGTATGGAGAAGAGAATTGATAAATTCGGCATCAGGGATAGTTTTGAATATAAATCTTATCCCGTGTGCTTTTGGGACATCTATCAGGAGAAGGGACATCCCGTGCGGGCTACCGTCTCCGATATGGGGCCGGAGCTTTTGTCACGCATTTTGGGTTTGACAGCGGTGCAGGAAGGTGTTCTGAACATTGTGTTCCGGATTGCCGATGACAGAGGATTGCTGTTGATTGATCTAAAGGATCTGCGTGCCGTTTTGAATTATGTATCCGAGCACAGGGCGGAGTATGTGGCTTCTTACGGCAATATGTCCACTCAATCCATCGGTGGAATACTCCGTGCGCTGCTTCCTCTGGAGAATCAAGGCGGGGAACTGTTCTTCGGCGAGCCGCCGCTGGATATTTTTGACTGGATGCGCACCGACGGAAACGGAAAGGGAATTATAAACATTTTGGACAGCGTAAAGCTGGTGCGAAACCCCACTCTTTATGCCAGCTTTATGTTGTGGATGATGGCTGAGCTGTTCGAAAGTCTGCCCGAGGCGGGTGATCTGGAGAAACCGAAGCTGGTATTTTTCTTTGATGAGGCGCACATGCTGTTTTCCGATGCACCCAAGGTATTGGTACAGAAAATAGAGCAGATGGTAAAGCTGATCCGTTCCAAAGGCGTGGGTATTTATTTCGTGACCCAAAGCCCCGGCGATATTCCGGACGGCGTGCTGGCACAGTTGTCCAACCGTGTCCAACATGCTCTCAGGGCTTATACACCCGGAGAACAGAAAGCGGTGAAGGTGGCGGCGCAGTCTTTCCGGGTAAATCCTGCTTTCAAAACGGAAGACGTGATTATGCAGCTGGGAGTGGGCTATGCGCTGACCTCCTTTCTGGATGAGGAAGGGGTACCGGGTATGGCGCAGCAGACAGCCATTATCTGCCCCCAGAGCCTGATGGGGCCTGTGGATAATGTGGAGAGGCTGAAACGGATCAACTGCGACGGAATGGAAAAGTATGACGATGGTGTAGATAATATCAGTGCTTATGAAGTTTTGATCCAGCAGTCGGAACTGGAAGAGGAGCGTGCCCGGTTGGAAAAAGAAAAGGAAGAATTCCGGAAGAAGAAAGAAAAGGAAGAAGCTGCCGCAGCGAAAAAGAAGGAAAAGGAGAAGGAAGCCGAGGAAAAAAAGAAGGAAAGGGCGGCAGAGCGTAGAAAGGCGCAGATAGAGAGAAGCCTGATCAGTGCGGGCACACAGGTGTTAAAGAGGGGATTGTTTAAAACCTTGTTTAAATAAGTTCGCCGGACCGGTAATTGAGATTGTTTCACCATCCTCCCGGCAAATGGATTATGGTATTTTGCAATTGTAATGAAGCCGGAATAAATTGTAACGAAGTCCGCAGAAACAGACTAAAGTATCGGAAAGAGAAAGCCGATATTAATTCGTATGAAATATAAGGACAGCCACGGATGGTAAAATGAAATTCTTCATACCACCCGTGGTTTCTTTTTGCGGGAAGGTGCAGACGGATTTACCGGATGCT